>SMTZ1_10011452_pt1 | contig 16373 bp, 13 predicted proteins | sample DeeMarSWOR136_30_FD_25667 | JGI IMG/M metagenome (IMG submission 25667)
ACAAACCGCCATTCATATACCGAAGAGGCCAACCTTTACAGGCGGGTAAACTAAGCTCGGCAGCAGCGGACTGCACGCCCCGAGCACAATAGTTCATCCAGTGCCACCCAAACAGAGGTGTCCACGGTGGTATGCTATAGGCTACATGAAACCACGAGTGCATCTCAGGGATGTCGATCTCGGGGTCTAACTCAAAGCCAGGTACCGCATCCCAGAGTCTTGCCTTCTCCATTTTATTTGATGCCATTTTCCCCTCCTTCTGCTTTTCAAATTGATCGGGTTACTGACGAAGAGCGTCCAACCAGTGAAAGGTCAAGAAAAAGACGGTGCCTAAAACCACAGCCCAGCTTAACGTGAACCGGGATAGGGAGCACCCCCTCACCCCATCCCTCTCCTTCGGGGGAGAGGGGGACTCGCAGGCAAAAATGCGTAACGAAATTTCGAGAAATCGAGGGTTCGTCGTACAGAGAAAAACCTGGCTTATTGAGAACTCTCCAGCAGTGCTTTCCGCAGTTCAACATAGGAGGGGGGCAGCTTGTACTCTAACTGGAGATACCCGGGGCTGATGGGATAAGTCTGCCTTCCTTCATGGGAAAGTCTCAATCCATCCACAACCTCTTCGAATCGGTTCTTGGGCATGCCAAAGCCCACTTCCCCATCTGCAATCAATCCCAGTCGTCGCTCTCCATTTCCGGGAACCACATACTTACAGTCCCCCTCAAGAATGGGGGCCACAGTCGGAAGAAGGCAACCCCCGGATCCAGTGGACCTGGACGTTAAAGCCTCACCTGATGCAAAAACCGCAGCCTGGATCATCCGCATCACTTGAGCCCCGTTCCCGTAAAATACAATGACGTCGGGATCAAAACTTGCCGCTTTTAAGGGAGAGATTAAGATGGCGTTGAACTGGCCGAACTCCAATCTGGGCATTCCCGCAGCTGTTTTTGCCCGGGTTTCAGGGGGTTGATTCGTGGGAGCCAGTTTGTATTTCCCCCCAAGATATTCATCCGGCCTCACAAATCCTAATCCCACCAGTGCTATGGGGCAAGACTGGCTATCTTTGTCCAGAGCTATGGTCAGGCCCTCCCTACGGCCCAGGGCCAAGGCCTGGCAAAGGGCAAAAGGGGTCCCATAGTCTCTCAACGGCCTTTTTGCATCCTCTGGAATGTCCTCTTCACGACTCAACATTTTAATCGCCAAGGGATAGGTTTGAGGTTTCACGTAGGTTGACATGGCCTCACCAATTTTTGTCAGACTCACCATCTTATGTCTCCTCCTTTACCCGCGGGTTAATGTCATGTTTTTGCCGGAGCTGGGATGGCTGTTCCCCGAAAGGCGATATCTCAAAAGAATTTCGCCGGACATTCCAGCGGGCTGATCTTTGAGGGTTGCGCCACAAAAGCCCTAGCAAAATTTGTCGTTCCGACGAAGTCAAAGCTCTCTCAAACCCTCAAAGATCAGTCCGCCTCCCCAGAAGGCTATAGATATCGCCTTGAGGGGAATGGCCATCCCCGGCGAAAGCCTTGTTGGTTTGAGGCGAAGCTTCGCCAGTAAGCACTAATGGCTTTTCTTTCTATCCAGAATTTCTTTGATCTTGGGCAAGTTCAGCCTTCTCCACTTCTTCTTTTTTCTGACTTCATCAGCAGCGGCAAAAATGGCGTAATCCCTGTCAAGAACGGAATCCCCCCAAGCGTCATCCTCTACGATCTCGAGACGCGTGTAAGGCGGTTCCCACCACCGGTCTTTGACATTAACACCTCTGCGGCCTATATCTCGACCTGGGCCGGTGAAACGGACCCACAGGGGAGGATATTGCAGTATCTGACCTTTTCTTTCCATTTCAGCCGGACGAAAAGCCTCTATTCCAGTCCCTGGGAAAAAGTACCATCGCTCCTTGCACGGGCCTAATGGGAGAACCGTAACCAAGGTGCAGCCCTCCATATAACCCATCCGCATGAAAGCCGTAGCTGGAATCATGCCGACCCTGCTTTCCACATTCAGTCGATGGGCGGCTGCAGCAGCCCAATCCATGCTGATCCCCAATTCCAGAGCTCGCCAGACACAGCTCGGCCCTTTCATGAGCCATCCCCAAGGTTCCCCGCCCGTTTCATTCAGCCGATTCTGACAGTTGATGACCGCCTCCCGGCATGTTTTGAAGCCACAGGCGCCGCAGTCAAAACCGACTTGGTCGCACTTTAGGCAGCGTGTGGTTTCAAGCAGGGCTTCGTGTTCACTCAGACCATGGTCAACCTTGTCGAAGCCGGCCAATGCCTCCTCAACAGGTAAACACTTTATTTGAGGTCTGTCAGGATCACCGGCCGCTTGCTCTAATGCCTCTTGAGCTGGGGAAAGCTGAGGGACCTGCTCAGGCGGGGCCAACACCTCGTCAATGATCCCCAGCCCGCCCAGGTATTGGTCTATGCAGGAAGCGGCCTTCCTGCCCGCGGCAATAGCTTCTATGACGGAAGCTGGACCGGTCACCGCATCACCACCAGCAAATACGCCCTCCTTCTCCGTCGCCAGAGTGTCCGGATCCACTCGGATCTTTCCTTCTTTCCCTAGGGGCAGGCCGAATTCAGTGGGCACGTCGGGCGATTGCCCGGTGGCCACAATGACCGTTTCAACGGTCATCGCAAATTCGCTCCCTTCAACCGGTTCCGGGAGGGACAGACCGTCAACATCCGCAGGTCCTGGCTTTGTCCGGACACATTCCATGTGGAGGCCATGATTTTCCGACTTTATGGTGGAAACAGCAGTTTGAAACTCGATTTTCACGCCTTCACGAAGAGCCTGCTCCACGTTATCACTGTAAGCCGGCATATCAGCCCTCGAGCGCCGGTAAAGGATGGTGACCTCTTTGGCGCCCAGGCGCAATGCTGTCCGAGCAGCATCCAACGCAGCATTGCCACCGCCGATCACGGCTACTTTGGTTCCCACGTCCGATTTCTTGCCCAGATTCACATGTCTCAAAAATGAGAGGCATTCCATGACTCCCGGCAGATCTTGGCCTGTAGCGTCCAAGGGAGTGTCATGATGTGCTCCGACAGAAACAAAAACAGCGTCATAACCCTGCTGGAAAAGCTCATCCAGAGACTCTTGCTTGGAATTTAACTTTATCTCTACTCCCAGCGCTTTTACCGCTCCAATCTCCTTATCGAGAATCTCACGTGGCAATCTATACTCGGGAATGCCAAAGCGCATCATGCCCCCGGGCTTCGAGAGGGCTTCAAAAATAGTCACCCCATGACCGCACACTTTTCTCAGATAATAGGCTGCGGTCAGTCCTGCAGGCCCTGAGCCAATAACGGCCACACGCTTCGACGTGGCTTCACCTGCAGGCTTTCCAAAATCCATTTTGCCTGCATGATCTACAGCGAAACGCTTGAGCGCTTCTATCGCAATTGGTGTATCTCTTAGTGTTCCCCGCCTGCACCTGGCTTCACAGGGAGCGTGACATACATAAGCGCAGATCGAAGGAAAAGGGACTTTCTCTCGGATAACGGCCACGGCCTGATCATATTGGCCGTCGCCGATGAGTCGAATGTAGCGCGGCACGTCAATGCTTGCGGGGCAGGCGGCCTTACACGGCGCTTCCACAATAGGGGTCACATCAGCCCCGATCAGTAAAAGCACCGGGGGCTGGCCCATGTTATAGGCGACCTTGTAGCTCTCGCCACCGAATCTGGCCCCCAGTTTGTTGCCCGCATCTTGCACACGAAAATAGTGCTTCAACTCATCGCCGGCAACGATTTGCATCTTGATATCCGTTTTGCCGATCAGTTGCGGGGCATGCAATGCGGCCTGAGCACAATGCTGTGCCACCTGCAATAAACCTTCCTGAGCGAACGCCTTTCCATTGTACAACGGCATGTTCTTTCCTCCTTATTTCTTCTTTGCCGGGTCACCAGGTCTGTATTCTTTTCCAGTGGCTGGCCTTATACCTAACTGGTTCACGTTACCGCGAATAGCATCTATGGCGCTGTCCAGATTCACCAGATGGTAGTCTGTACCAGGATCGGAGGGTTCACACTTCGCCCTTGCGTTTATGGCAATACCTATAACAACGGCAGAATTGCGGCAATAGCCAAGCTTTTGAGCTCCCAACCCTATGCTGATGAAGGGGCGTGCATCAACATAGAGATGCACAGCTACCATGAGTGCGCTGCCTACATTATAGCCGAGCTGATGGGCATAGACGGTGCAAAGAGGGCCTTTGACAAGCGTATCAGATCTTCTATCCGTCGTGTCGATGATCCCCGCTTTCTGCTCCCTATTCTCATAGACGAAGCTGCAATCCGGCCTGCCGGCACACAAGCCGCATTCTCCATTCCATGGAGTAGAATAAGCACGGGTGTTTCCCAGGAGCAGAATGGTATCTGCCTGTCGAGCCATGACCGCTTCATACAGAAATATGTGCTGCCATACCTCATTTTCGTAGGCAAGCTCCTCCATTTTCCTTGCAATCTGTTCCTGCTCTTCTTCACCGTACACGATCTCGCCCTCTGTCATGGGTGAGCCTCCAATACTGGGTGCAGTTAGGGCCGCGTTCATCATTAATTTTGCCGCCACAATCGTATTCTCCCGCCTATTCTGATCTGTTGGCGAATAGGGCGGCCAGTCTCTAATGGTTATCCTTGGCATAATATCTCCTCCTTGATTTTGAACGGTGAGTACAGTGTAATCTTACGCTTACTGGTTTTTCCCAAGTGTTTTATTTGAGAGTGTCCACCTTGTTGAATACTGGGAAGTTTTCCTACAACAAGGAATTTGAGAATAGCAAAACCTTTTCAGACATCATGGTGAGCGAAGAGGTTTGAACTTCGGCAAGCTGAACTCCTCATTAATATCCTCCCAGATAACCTTTACCGGCATGTCACATTTCACTTTTTGGGGTTTACAGCCGATTATGTTGCTCAGGAGACGTGGGCCCTCTTCAAGTTCTATGACAGCGGTTACATAAGGGAGGTCTTTCTCAAAGGCCTTGTGGAATGCCTGATGGTAAACAGCAAAAGTATAAACCTTTCCTTTGCCGCTGGCTTTGACCCATTCCGTATCGTTTGCGTAGCACATGGGGCAGAGGATAGAAGGGGGCCAACGAACGTGACCGCAGCTTTTGCATTTCTGAAATTTCAGTTCATGGTTCCTACACCCTTCCCAGAACGGTTTTGTGTCCGGATTTGGCTGCGGTAAAGGTTTATCGTAGGACATGGCCGGCTATAACCTCCTCAATATGATGCAGGCGTGGGTCTGCAAGGCGTCTTTTATGGCATTCGAACAGGCCTCCGCATGAGAGCTCAACGCGATTCTCCGGGGAACGTGACCTTGTTCTGAGGTATAACCTATTCCCACGATGGCGTATTGATCTTTGAGGCTCATTGGGTCCCTATCCGGTAAGCTCCCGGCCGGTGATGGCTTCCTTCCGGCAGGTGATTTCCAGCAGTCACCGCCCCTTTGTATCACCGACGATGATTATCGCCCTTATGGGCTCTTCTTGACACGTTAAGCAAATCAAAGGATGAAGACCTTTAGAGGCCTAAGTAAGCTTTTTTCACGTACCCGTTTTCCAGAAACCGTTCAGGGGTTCCTTCTAGAACCATACGGCCGTTTTCTAACAAGTAGACTCGGTCGGCCATTTCTAAGGCGCGCTTGATATCTTGTTCAACGAGTAGGACGGTGGTGCCCGTCTCACGCAGCTCTTTTACCGCCCTGAAGACTTCCATGACAAGCAGAGGCGATAGGGCATACGACGGCTCATCCAACATGCACAGTCTTGGCCTTAACATTAAGCCTCGACCTACAGCCAACATTTGCCTTTCGCCGCCGCTGAGCGTCCTGGCCAACTGATCAGCCCTCGCTTTAAGAGCCGGGAAAATCTGGTAAACCCATTCGAGCGTTTCCTTTTTGTCCCTTTCTCCTGTGCGGACATAGGCACCTAAATCTAAGTTTTCACGCACCTTCATATCCGGGAAAAGCCCCCCGCCTTCGGGTATGTGAGAGATACCAAGTCTGGCGATACGGTAAGTCGGCATCTTATCTATTCTTGTGCCAAGGAACTCCATGGTCCCTGAGGATGGGCTAACCAGACCGGATACGGCATTGAGCAGCGTGGTTTTACCGGATGCATTTGAACCGATGACCGCGACCATTTCCTTCTCGTCAATGCTTAAGGACACATCCCAGAGCACCTGGATCTTACCATAGAAAATATTCAAGCGGTTAACGCTCAGCATAGTCTTCGGTCCCCAGATATACTTCTATGACCTTTTTGTTTGTAGCTATTTCTTGGGGTAGTCCTTCAGCAAGCTTCACACCGTGATGCAATACGATAATTCGGTCGCATATAGCCATGATGGCCTGCATAACATGCTCAACAACCAAAAGCGTAACGCCTCCACCCCGTACTTTGTCAATCAGTGCCGTTGATACAGCCAACTCCGCAGGCGTTAAACCTGCCATGACCTCATCAAGCAACAATAACTCTGCTTCAGTGGCCAACGCCCTTGCAAACTCGAGCCGCTTTTGTTCGGCGATGGGCAGGTTCTTAGCAAGGTCTGATTTCTTTGCTGTCAAACCGACAAGATCCAAAAGAGCCATGGCTTTGTCTTTGGCAACCAGTGTGCTTGTACGCGTTGCTGTTCCGCATATTCCGCCGAGGAACACATTGTCAAAAGCACTCAGGTTGCCGAAAAGTTGTACCGATTGAAACGTTCTCGCTATTCCCAGCTTGCAAATTTGATGCGGCTTTAAACCGGTAATTCTCTTGCCCTTATATCTTATTTCTCCTGATGTGGTCCCGAGGGAGCCGGATATCAAATTAAAAAGGGTTGTTTTGCCGGCCCCGTTTGGGCCGATGAGTCCCACAACTTCACCTTGTTTTATGTCGAAGTCAACATGATACAGAGCGGCCAGACCGCCGAAATATTTCGTAACCTTTTCTCCTTCAAGTATTCCCATATAAATCCACCAAAGGGGGTCTCAATTGAGAAAATTCACATGCATGCCTTGTCCCCAATGAGGCAGCCGGCGCTGCTGTTATTTTCGTTTCCTTCGTGTCTTAGGCGTCACGAACTTATTTGGTCGGTTATGGGTTTTTCTGCCATTTTTTTGCCAAGCCAACAAGACCCTCGGGCAAAAAGGAGATAATAACGATAAATATGATGCCGTATAGGAGCATGTAGTAATACGGAAATCTGGACAACAGGAGCTCTGAAATCAGTGTGAGAAGGCCAGCCCCTAAGATGGGGCCGTAAATGTCACCAACGCCCCCGAAGAGAGCCATCAGAACGGGTGTGAAATTGAGTACGGGGTTGAATGCAATTCGTGGGTCAATGTAGGCCCACTTTGTGGCCATGACCGCGCCGGCCATGCCCATGAAAAAACAGCTAACGGCAAAGAAGATAATTCGATAGCGGGTCACATTTATTCCAATGTGAGCGGCAGCCTCCTCCGATTCTCCGATGCTGTATAAAATAAGGCCGAACCTGGAGCGTTTGAGGAAATAGGCCACCAGCACCGTCAGCAGCACGATTATCAGCATGTAGTAATAAATCGTTAACGATTCTAAAATGATCACCCACCTTCCAACCGTGCCGGCCACATTGGCCTCCCACCAGAGCACGGAGTGGCGGACGAGCTCATTAAGACCGAAGGTAAAAATGGCAAAGTAAAACCCCCTCAGCCTCAGGCATATAAATCCGGTCAAGAGTCCAATCAGAAAACTGGTTATACCGCCGCAGGCGACAACCACCGGAAAAGGCAAGAGTTCCCCGAGTACGCCCGAGGTGTACATCCCAACCCCAAAAAAAGTGGCTGTCGCTAATGACATGTAACGGGTAGGCGCACAGAAAATCACCCAACTTACGGTCAGACACACGTACATCAGAATACTGGTGATTGACACGATCAAATAAGGGTGGGTGTAAAAAGGTAATGTTGCCAGGATCAGTATCAGAAGGAATGCAAAGAGCCACTTTTTGGAGAAAGCCGTTTTATTATCCATTTATCTATCTCGCCAAGACACCTTGTGGTCGAATGATGAGTATGAGGGCAAATATTGCATAGGAGACGACTAGCGATAGGCCCGGCTCCCAATACATGACGACGGTGGTCACCCCACCCAATATTAACCCGCCGACCAGACTGCCTAAGATGTTTCCCGCCCCCCCTAATACGAGTACGATCAAGGCGATGATAAGATATGGGAAACCCATTACTGGCGTAATTTCTTGCATCATGCTTATGATGGATCCGGCCAAACCGGCGAGCAAAGCACCGAGGCCGAAACACAAAGCAAGCACAGCCTGAACATTGATCCCCAGGAGTTGGGCCGATTTCTCATTCTGAGCTGCTGCCCGGATGGCCTTTCCAATATTGGAATGCAAAATGAACATATAGAAAACCAGAACCACAACCAGCGTGAATATTAAGGCGACCAACCTGTTAGCCTCGAGAGTCAAGCCAAACAATTTGACGGGATAATTCAAAAAGGTGTAGGCCTTTACGTTAGGCCCCCACCATAACAAGGCAATATTTTGAATCATGTAGAGCATTCCAAAGGAGGCCAACATGGACCTGCCTTCAAACACATCAACCGAATGCGAAGATTTTCTGAGGTACTGGAATAAGGTCCGATAGGTAAAAAGGCCGATGATGAACAGCATGGGCCCACAGATCGCGAGAGAAACCAGAGGGTTGATTCCAAAGAGTTTGTAGGCCCAGAAAGTGATAAAGGCACCTACCATGACAAATTCGCCGTGAGACACATTCAGCACCCTGGCCACACCGTATTGAAGGTTAAGCCCCATAATGACATCGAGAACTAGCTTTATCATATTCTTCCTAATCTGGTTTCCAAAGGTGCGAGCATCAAGGCTGTCCATCCCAGGGGCAAGCAGCCCCTGGGATGGGTTAAAAGACAGTTATAGGTTCAGCATTTTTTCACTATTCCTTCAGCATAGGCCAATCGGGCTTGGGGTACATGGGTTTTGCCGTTCGAAACTCTTTGGGCATCATAACTTCATACACCCCATTTTGCCACTGCGCAAGGTCACCAGGCCACTGTTGATTGATATTATCCTTAAACCACATAGGGCCGATGATGGTATCAAAGGTCTCTGTAGCAATGACATCCCTTATCTTTTCGCGGTTAAGGTCGCCGACTTTTTGGATCGCTTGCTCCAGGATTTGCAGAGTAGCGTAAGCGCCAGGTTCTTTGCCATACTTCTTTTGATAGGCTTCAAAGTACTCTTTGGCTCCGGGATAGGGCATCTTTTCGGTAAGGGCCCACTGGCCCACGACGCCGTCGACTCCGGGCGCGCCGAATGCATCTCTGTAATCAGCGTATTGCACACCGACACCGTTTTGGAAGTACTTTGGGTTATAACGCAGCGCCATCAGCTGTTTATTCAGCATAAACGTATGGGGCGGATAACCGTAATTGATAAACGCATCGACGTTTTCAGCCTGAACCCGCTTGATCAAGGGAGACATGTCCTGAATATCCGGTGGATAGGATTGTAGAATTGGCATCTTGATGTCTGTTGCGCCGATCTTTTCTTTAAATATATCCACATGCTCTAACCCGAACAGGTCTGAGATATGGATTACGGCCACTGACTTGACGCCTAGCTCCTGCATAAGCGCCACAGTTGATGGGACTAACCTGGCCGGTTGACCCAGGACGACAAAAAAGTAAGGGGTGGCTTTCAATTTCTCTGCTAGCATCGGGGAGCTGACGGTGATGCCCATCATGAAGTGTTTATACCGGTTGGCCACAGGGGCTACGGCAAAATTCCAGGCGGTTCCCCACGGTGGTAACATGAAATCCACTTTGTCCTGTAACATCAGCTTCTCGGCCATTTTAACAGTCGTTTCGATATCACTGCGATCATCATAGATGATGAGTTCTACCGGTATGCGCTTTTTATACTTCGGGACATAGATTCCCCCTTTGGCATTGGTCTGCTCAATCCATAGGTTGTAAGGATTAACCTGAGAAAGATATGCGCCAATAGCAAAGGGGCCTGAAAGACAAATGGCGCAACCAATACGGATTTTATCGGGAGCTTTGTCCGCCGCCTGCGCTTGCGCTGGTTTGGTCCAATCAACCATGAGCAGCATCGATGCCAGCATTAATGCTGCACAGAAAAGACTAAATAGTGTGAGCACTCTTTTCTTACGCATTTTGCCCCTCCTTCCGCAGTTTAAGGTTGATTTAGCACTTGCGTACAACACCTCTTCCCCTATGGGTAATTTCTTTCCACCTCCTTTCTCTCTTGTGAAACCGAGTTAACCCCTTCTGTCCTTATTTCCAGAGGGGTCGTCAGGCCGATAATGCGGTTAAAAAGCATTCGCAGATCAGAATGGGATAAAACCCTTTGGTCAGAGTCGATTACCGGATTTTGGTGATCACCTCGCGGCTCATCACTCAAAAAGGCTTCATACCAAGGGCTTCCCTGTATTCGGGGCCGGTCATGGGCTCCCTGCCAAGCATGCGAGCAATGGTTACTGTTTGTTCCACGACTTCCTTATTGGAAACAATAACGTCATCACTATTTGGCCGTTTATAAATCGTATCCTCTTTGCCAATCCGGACATTGCAGCCCAACAGGATAGCCAGAGCCGTCAGGTAAGAAGATGCTCTACCGCAAGCGGCCACTGTTATGGATGGCTGCTCGACCTTGTCAACGTCCCTAATGCGTCTGATCATATGCAGGAGGGTTTCCGTCATACCCAGTGGATCATACATGGGGGAACCTCCCGGCATACCCGGCAAAACAATCCATGAAAGAGGAGGTTTCACAATCCCGGGCTGAATTAACCATCTGTACGTGTTGTCTATATCCCCGGGGTTGTAAACCGCGAGGAGAGGTTTCTTGCCGTATGCCTGAAGGATCTCCGTTGTTGCCTGGCAAGATTGAGGGGCAAGGTAGGAAAGGGTGTCACCCATAAAATCAGCATGACAGTTTATAGCCGCTGATTCATAGAGGTCTTCAACAATGGGCTCCATCATTTCTATGAAGTTCTGTCCAAACAGGGCTTCTCCGTCAATATGAATACTTCCCCCAAATCGACTGCGAAGCGCTTTTACAACCTTTTCAGTCAAAACCCGATCACCGGATGGAAATCCCTTTTCGTCCCGGACATGAACATGCACGGAGCACGCGCCCGCCTCAACACCCTCGATAGACTCCTTGATAATCTCATCTACAGTATAAGGCTGGTGGGGATTTTGAGTGCGTGTAACAAAAGCTCCGGTAGGCGCGAGGATTATGGCAATTTTGGAAGGGATGTCCCATTTTGGATGCTGACTGAAGTCCATGACAATGTCGCCAAAAGGCTTAAAACCGATTATGGGAAGATCCTTGTACTTTGAAATGTCCATTTTGGCCATAAAAGCACCTCCTCAAGTGCTTGATCTTCACAAAGGCAGTTGCTTTTTACCTAAGGAATCTTGGCTTGCTTCTTGGCTTGCCGTCCTTTCTAAAGACCCAGGTCCTCCAGTTTGAACACCAAACCGCTTTGAGATTAAGTGTTTTCTTGGTAGCATAGTTGGAAACCCATCAACCCAATTCTTAACGACTTGGCCACCGCCAGATTTGGTGAAATGATGCAGTCTTGGCAGGCTAGAAAGTAAATTAGATAAGAAAGGATAGTTTATTTTGCAACCGTCGTATTGTGTCATAAATGATCTGAAGTTTCCTTTTTGTCAACAGAAAAATGCATTTCCTGGGGACAATTTCATATTCGCCGGGCACATCTCAGCTACTTCTTCGACGATTTTTGGGGATGTCCCCTCCAACTTGATTTTTCAGCCTGGTTTTTGGCATTATTGCCCAGGAGCTCGATTTAATCCAGCCTCTGATGAGGTCTTTCACCAGAAGGGCGGATTCAAGAGAAGTTAAGAAGTCTATCTCAAAGCGAGGGGATGATGAAAAAAGAATTTATTCCAACATACCCGTATATCCCTAATTCTGCTCCGGGGATAAAGGCTCGGATGCTGGAAGCGATTGGGGTGCAGGATGTCGATGAACTCTACGGCGTGATTCCGGAGGAGTTGAGACTGAGAAGGGGGCTGAATCTTCCTCAGCCCCTTCTCGCAGAGTATGAGCTCGCCAGAGAGGTTCGAAGAATTCTCTCGAAAAACCGGAGTTGCGAGGATTATCTCAATTTCATGGGAGGTGGTTGCTGGCAGCATCATGTTCCTGCAGTGTGTGATGAGATCAACGGGCGATCCGAGTTTCTAACAGCGTACGGCGGTACGTCTTACAACAATCTGGGCCGGTTTCAAACCCATTTCGAGTTCCAGAGCCAAATGGGGGAACTTCTGGATATGGATGTGGTGAGCGTCCCAACCTATAGTTGGGGCACGGCAGCAGGTTACGCGGTACGAATGGCCGCAAGGCTGACAGGAAGACAGGAAGTTCTGATGCCAAAAACTGTGAGCCCGGAGCGGCTGGCCGTTATCCGGAGTTTCGCAGGGTCTGCATGGATGGGCGGGCACATTGAATGTAGAACAGTTGAATATGACAGGAACACCGGACTGTTGGATCTCCAGGATCTTGAAAAGACCATTTCAGACAAAACTGCGGCGGTCTATACCGAAAACCCAACCTATCTGGGTTCCATTGAATCCCAGGGACTTGCCATAGCTGAATTGGCACATGAACACGGGGGACTCAGCATTGTCGGGGTGGATCCCATATCCTTGGGCTTGTTGACTCCCCCTTCCCATTACGGGGCAGACATCGTGGTGGGCACAGCGCAACCCTTGGGTATCCATATGAACTGCGGCGGTGGGGCCATTGGCTTTATTGCCACCCGGGACGAGGAAGCCTATGTGGCTGAATTTCCGTTATTCCTCATAAGTATCACCCATACATCGGCAGAAGGAGAATATGGCTTTGGGCAGTGCAGCTTCGAGAGGACATCCTATGTGGGTAGGGAGAGGGCCAAGGACTGGGTGGGCACTGTTTCCGGTCTGTGGACGATCACGGCCGCCGTGTATATGTCGTTGATGGGGCCTCAGGGGTTCGTGGATATGGGACGAACGATCATACAGAAAAACCAGTATGCCCGAAAGCAACTTTCGGCATTGAAGGGCGTTGAGATTCTTTTGGGTGCCAGTTCGTTTAAGGAGTTTGTCGTCAACTTTGACAAGACGGGCAAAAATGTGAGGCATATCAATGAAGCCCTGCTGGATGATCAAATTTTTGGAGGCAAGGATATCTCCGCCGAATTTCCAGAACTGGGGCAAAGTGCCCTTTACTGTGTTACGGAGATACATAGCAGAGAGGACATCCAGAGACTGGCTTCTTCGCTAAGGGAGGTTTTGGCCTGATGAAAGAGATCAGAAAGCTCAGGCGATTTCAGGCTCCTGTCTGGAGTGAACCCGTGGTCATGGAGATGGGCGGCCCAGGGGAAAGGGGCATCCTGGTGCCTGAATCTGAGGATGAGATTAAGGCGACCGTAGGAGAAGCGGAATCCTATATCCCTCGCCAAATGAGGCGGCAAGCCCCTCCCAAACTCCCGGAGCTTTCTCAGCCGCAGGTCCTCAGACATTATCTGCACCTGTCGCAACAAAACCTTGGCATGGAAGAGAACATCGAAATCGGCACAGGCACTGCGACCATGAAATACAGCCCCAAGGTGAATGAAATGCTGGTTCGGCTGCCCCAGGTTACTGAAGTTCACCCCCTTCAGAACGAACAGACCATTCAGGGAATATTAGAAATAGTCTATCAGCTGGATATGTTTTTGAGAGAGATCTCCGGATTGGATCGATTCACTTTTCAACCATCCGGGGGCTCGCTGGCCACATTTACCAACGCCTGTCTATTTCGGGCCTATCATGGCAGCCGGGGTGAACTGCCTCAGAGGGACGAGGTCATTACCACGATCTTTTCCCACCCCTGCAATGCAGCTACAGCCAGGGCGGCCGGGTTCAAGGTCATCACATTGATGCCGGATGAAAACGGCTATCCGGATGCTGAAGCTCTGAAGTCAGCGTGTTCCGAGCGCACCGCTGGATTAATGATCACGAATCCTGAAGACACCGGTATCTTCAATCCAAAGGTCAAGACCTTTACGGAAACCGTTCATGCTGTTGGTGGGCTTTGTTTTTACGACCAGGCGAATGCCAACGGGCTGCTGGGGATCACAAGGGCCAAGGAGGCGGGCTTCGATGCATGCCATTTCAATCTCCACAAGACTTTCTCTTCGCCCCATGGCAGTTTTGGCCCCGGGTGCGCCGGGTATGGCGTGAGCGAAGAATTGTCAAAGTTTCTCCCAGTACCTGTGGTGACCTTTGATGAAGAGGCATATCATCTGGACTATGCTAGACCGCACAGTATCGGTAGAGTCAGGGAGTTCTTCGGGAACATTCCTGCCGTGGTGAGAGCTTATGCCTGGATCAGGAGCTTAGGGGCCGAAGGGCTTTTGGAGTCTTCTCGCGTGGCCGTCATCAACAATAACTACCTGTCCAAACTGCTGCTGGAGATCCCAGGGGTTGTACGGCATTATGATGAGAACGAGTTTCGGCTGGAATTAACAAGGTTTAGCTGGGAAAAGCTGAAAGAGGATACGGGGTGCGGTACGGATGACGTGCGTCGGAGAATGACAGACTACGGTTTGCAGGGGCACTTCATGAGCCACCACCCCTGGATCGTCCCCGAGCCGTTTACACCCGAGCCCTGTGAAACCTATTCAAAGGAGGACATCGATTATTTCGCCGCCGTCTTAAAGCAAATTTCACACGAAGCCTACACCAATCCTGAGCTTGTCAGGACAGCGCCCCACAACGCAACAACCCATAAGCCGGACTCCGCACCCCTGAATGACCCCAAGAAGTGGGCGATGACATGGCGGGCCTATGTTCGAAAATAACGCGGACAAGTCTCCTCTAGAGGAGGCTTGAATACCGGGGATCATGGAAAAGAGGATTGATCCAAATGAAAAGACTCGGCTTCATCGTGAACCCCCTTGCGGGAATTGGGGGAAGAGTTGGTCTCAAGGGAAGTGACGGGCAGGAGATTGTGGATAAGGCCCTGCGATTGGGGGCGGTTGCGGAGTCCCCGAGGAAAGCGGTTGAGACATTGAAAGAACTCCTGACAATCAGGGATCAATTTGAGCTTATCACCTACCCCTATGACATGGGTGAAAACGAGGCCAAGGCGTGCGGACTGGATCCTAAAGTGATAGGAACCATTAAGAAAGGCAGAACCACAGCGAAGGATACAAGGCAGGCTGCAAAGGATATGCTCGATTTAAAGGTGGATTTGCTCCTCTTTGCCGGTGGGGATGGCACGGCGCGTGATGTCTTCATCGCTATTGGCAATGGGATACCAGCCATTGGGACCCCGGCGGGTGTCAAAATCCACTCCAGCGTATTTGCTACCAACCCCAGGAATGCAGGGATCATCGCCTCCAGTTACCTCGTGGGAGACGTTTCATCGGTTCGGCTTTGCGAGGGGGAAGTGATGGATATTAGCGAACAAGCCTTTCGCGAAGATCGGCTCGAGGCAAGATTGTACGGCTACTTAAAGGTTCCCTGCGTCAGAGAGTTGCTTCAGGATGTAAAAGGAATGACCCATCCCGAGGAAGGGATGGCTCAAGACGCTCTAGCCCGAGATGTCCTCGATATCATGGAAGACGATGTCTTGTATATCATCGGACCGGGGAGCACCACGAGGTGGGTCATGGACAGGTTGGGCTTGAGAAATACCCTGCTGGGCGTGGATGCTATCTATAACAGAGAATTGGTTGGATCTGATCTGAGTGAGGCAGATCTTCTCAAGCTCATGAGGGGTCGGAAAACAAAAATCATCGTCACCGTGATTGGCAGGCAAGGGTTTCTATTTGGGCGGGGGAATCAGCAAATCAGTCCCGAGATCATTCGCAGGGTCGGTAAGGAAAATATTATCGTATTGGCAACAAAGGAAAAAATTGTTGGGTTGGGAGCAAGCCGCCTCCTGGTGGATACGGGTGACCCCCAGGTGGATCAGATGCTGCACGGATATATACGGGTTATGACAGGATTCGGAGAAAGAATGATTCTGAGGGTAGCCTCCTGAGGGCTCGGTTTGAGGCGAAGCTAGAAAAAGGAAGGAGATCATCATGACCGTCCTCTACGAAAAAGAGGGTAAGATTGTAACCATGACACTGAATCTCACCGATACGCTGAATCGCATTGACGGGGAAAGCTTCAGAGCGTTCAGCCGCTCGCTTATGGATTTTCGAGACGATCCAGAGGCGTGGGTCGCTATTATTACAGGCACGGGAGAGACCTTTTCCACCGGTGCCGACCACGGGACGCTCTTGCAACCTTGGGCTGACAAGTCGTTTAAGGTGCCCCCACTGATTACGCGAGGTCTCGA
>SMTZ1_10003251_pt1 | contig 16367 bp, 23 predicted proteins | sample DeeMarSWOR136_30_FD_25667 | JGI IMG/M metagenome (IMG submission 25667)
TAGCCACTCCATCGAACACGATTTTTTCCTTGACTTTCACCGGATATGTCCACCGGGCCACGAAAAATACCACACCATGCGTGATGGCGAGTAGGATCAAAATTACAATTATTTTTTTCATGTTTTATCACCATTCTTTTTCTTTGCTCTCTCCACAATTTCCTTACCCCATTTGATTTCAAATATAGTTTCTATAATAGCTAATCGTTTATCAACATCGTGATAACCCTTGTTGGTTTTCTCGATTTTGTCATGGTTGATCTTGAATAATGCGAGCACGATACCCGCTAATCCCAAAACACCTAGCCATTCGTTCATTTCGGTGTTCCGTTCTCATGCTCCTTGAGATTAGAGCGATTAAAGAAATTGAGTATTGTGCCAACCAATGCGTAGAACGCTGCCAATGATGCAATCTCACCACCCTTGAATAGATATGCAAAGAAAGCAATCAATCCCGCAATCAATGCTCCCCAAAACGCAATGAATTTCCTTTTACCTTTTAACATACAACCTCCTTAGGCATCCCGCCTAAATCTTATTTTCTCATCAAGACTTTCATCGTTGTAAAAAAGCCATTCACCATTATCCTGATAGAAGAAATATGCCGTATCCCATGTCCAGGGATCTCCATTTGTCGTAATGCCTACAATAACCACCTCGTAAGCATAGCCATGCGCACCGCGCCAGAATAACGGACATTTGCGGATAACGGTAATACTCAACACCCTCTCGGCATTAGGTACATTCTGAATTACCATCATGCTGTCCATAGGTATATCCATTATTGAGTTCACCACAAAACTATCAGATGGTGCAGTAAGACATAGCAGTAATAACAATATGCTCATAGTTTCCACCGTTTTCCTATCAATCGTGCTATCACATGGCCAATCCAAACTACCACCAAATTCCAACCTTCAGGTAAGACAATATAAACCCAACTCTTGCCAATGCCGAGCAGTCCGACGCCTAAGCATTTGCGCCAATCCCTATATGTTATCCAGTGCCCGATACCGAAAGCTATACCGATAATGATTATGGCTGGCCAAGTGCGAATATCCCAGTAGAGTGGCCACTGTCGAAACAGGGTGAAAGGCACCCATGCGGTTGTGACTTCTTCAGCCAAACTAGTTGATGCCTGCACATACAATTCTCGCTTTGTCATAACCACCACCAGAATAAAAGTATCCAGCACTCAGCTTCAACCAATACCATCTCGTAGAAATGCTGCAGGCTATCATCGTCTTTGTGATAACGGTAATCCATTGCAACGTGCAGACCGATGGGAAACAGCACGATATAAGTCGCTATCACTCCCCATAGCTTCCAACCCTTGAGCCACCGCCAGGGTCGGTGCAGTTTATTATAGACTCTCTCCACTTTCGGTAATAGACGATAATATTTATTGTTGATGGCATCAGGCAACACACCCAACACTCCAGCCACCACTGATAATGGTATATTCCCCGTTGCCTTATAGACAATCGTGGCGGGGATTGCGGCGTGTAAAGGCGCAGTCATTATGACATCTGGTACGGCCCGCCCAGCATCCTGCGGATTGTCGGCCACAGCAACACGATGGCTGCTATGCCCGCACCGAAGATGGCTATTGCGTGCCATTTGTTATGAAGCAGTATTGAGAAAAACCCACCGAAGATGAAGAATAATCCGCAGATTATCCCAAATGCTTTTCTTAATTTCATATAAACCTCCTATTGTCCTTTTATATCAATTTTTTGTTCAAGATAGCATCTGTCATCTTTCGTGGCCGATGTTGGTGATGTCGTTCTCATCATCACAGAGAGCCGACCACTACCTGTCTCACCCATGAATTGTCCCCAACTGAAATATCCACCTCCAGCCGAGACGTGGCCCATCGTCCATTCATCGGGTGCTTGATTACTGCCGTTGGCATTAGTCTCAAAATCGCCATTAAGCACTTCCCCGCGCCACATCCAAAAATCGTCAAAGATGACTGATATATCATTCCACGTTCCTGGTGTCTCATTATAAACGAGCCATGCCTTGATGGTCACGCTATCACTTGAACCAACTTCATCGGTAACATTTACAGCATAGTTTATATAAGCACTATCACCATTGAGCGATTGTTCCCATACGGTATCATCATCGACAAGCACATATGCCATCAACGAGTCACCCAATACATTGTCATGGTAGCTGTCCACGTAGCCGAAACACAGAAAGAATGAATCAGATGCCGCCGCGCCCGTCGGCGTGACTACCACCGTGCCCTGTTCATAATCCGAATTACCGTGATTGTCAAAAACATAATATCGCCAGTGATAACGTCCATAAGTTGTATATGTATATTGACAAGAATCTGTCCGTGTCCTGTGGACCGCATCACCGATGCCGAAATCCCACTCCTGCCAAGCAATCGTGCCGTTACGGTCAGTGCTGTTGTTTTCCTTGAAAGTTACGGTCAATGGTGCAACCGCAGAATCCTCATCGGCAATGCCATCAGCTACCGGCACAACGCTATCGTGATAAGTTGGTGGAATTGTGTCATACCATATATCGCTGATGCGTGTCATGGAATTGCCGACTATTTCAAATGTCTCCGAGCTGTCTGGATGTTTACTCCAGCAACTATCTATTGTTAATGACTCAGATGGTGTACCACTTTGTATCTTGAAAGCCAATACTTCATTATAAGTATTCTGCCATGCACCCCATGTGCAATGGTGTATATCACCGCCTTTCGAGGCGGCGTGTTTGTCGAAAGATTGCCATTCAACGTCATGTTCGTCGCAATAATTATGATGGGCAATATATGAGTTATTATCACCGACGCCCGATGCGATCGCGTGGCGGTATCCATCAAAATAATTAGCGTAGATAACTGCATTAGCACCATCGGAAATATTCACGCCGTAACCACAACCACGATTACGAGTATTGCGGAAATAACAATATCGTATCGTATCATTGATTGAACCATCACCGAGCATGATACCAGCTAAACCACAATCCATGAACTCGCAATTCTCAAATACGGTACCAGGTGAACTATATACAGTTATCCCTTGTGGAGTTCCATGTGCATCACCCTCTGATACAAAGTGTGGACAGCTACCAAATATCCGCAATCCCGTAATCAATAAACCATCGCCATAGGATTTGAGTGGTTCCTCATTGCCTATACCAAACCGCAATATACCACCCCAGTTGATCGTATCGCCAAGTGTGCGTCCACGACTACTGGCAATGACAAAGTTGTCAAACATGAAATTCCATTGAGTAGAGCCTATGTTGATGTCTGCATTAGGTGCAATATACAAGGTATCACCAGCTCCGAAACTATCATTACATACGTTGTAGAAATGTGCTGAATCTTCAACATAGAACCTCGATGTACCATTGCCCGCAGTTACCACTATGCTATCAGGAAATCCTGGCCCACCAGCCATCATGTAATTATCATCACTCCAGTGGGCTGAACCATAGGCTGGATACGGACCTTCGTAGGGCGGCTGTTCGCCTGCTTCCCATCCACCCTTATTGCCCGCCGTTGTAATGTATGTATTCTTTAATACCGTTGCATTCAGCGAGGCAAATATAACGATGGCAAAAAGAGCAATTTTATTATTAATCATGGCCCACGACTAACCATCCTGCCTGTGTACGTAGCCACAGGGTATCTGTACCTGTTGTGTCTAATCCGAATGCGCCAACCGATGCGGTCGCTGCCTTATCATCCCATAGCGGCAAAATAAGCGTGTCACCAATAACGGTACTGCCATCATCGCCCCCCAGTGTATCTGTATACATACGTGCTGTTTTAATGCTTTGTGAGGCTTCTAGACAGGGCACTTTTATCGTATCATCCAACCACTCAGCAAAGAGAAACAGCGGTAAAAATAGAATTAAATATTTCATCATTGTAAAATCCCCCTTAAAATTGCACCATGTAAACGGATGGGACTGCGGTCTATAATATAAAGATATATTCGCCCACCCCAATTATTCTCCGATCCAGTACTTTGACCTAGGGCTAAAGTATCAGTATTCCATAATCCTATACCATGTGCTCCCGATTGTGGGTGTCGTTGTTTTTTGAAAAACTTCTCATCCAATTCAACTAATCCATAATTTGCCACGTATGTTCCAATATACCAGGCATTATTTATATTACAAATATTTTGAATTCCCGTCCCACAATCAAATCCCACATTGTAAGATGTATCATATTCAAAACCTGTATTATATAAATAAACAAAGGCATTTACGACAACGGCGAAAGTATCAGCGTGATAATTTATTCCATCAGATGAAAAACCAATGGCATGATTTGTAACAAAAGATAAATCAGTAGTATCATAAACCATTATATTTTGGCCAGCAGCACCACTGCCGGCAACATATATATCTCCATTATAGTAAGTCAATCCACCATGATGCATGGATACTTCATTTACATCTTGCTTATCTCCTGCTCTATTTGTTTTTACTAACACCTCACCAAATGACCAATAAATTCTTTCCCCGTGTATTGCAAATCCCTGTAAATGATAATTATATGTACTATCACAATCAATCGAATCAACTAATGTTATGGTAAATGTCAGGAGAAATGAAAGTAAACACATATTCGGTTATTGTAATCTTAAATAATTATAGCCACTTGATCGTGCTATCGATGTATCGCTTACAGCACAATTTACAATGAGGCTATCTATTTTTGCTACACAGGTAAATGGTGATGTTGGAATTACTGTGCCCCTAACCTGTATCCAGTATAAATTATTTGTTGTTGCGCCAGAAATGATTATTGTATCAGCGGTTTTGTTGGCATCAAATGTTGCCGAATTAAAAGTAAAAATGTTAATTACTGTTCCGTCATCAATTTGCAATGAATCAATTTTTGTCGTACCGTTACCATCCATAACAATAGCGGGTGCTGTTATTTTGATCGGATTGTCGGAAACAAATCTTAACGTATCACCGTCATCTTCTATTTTGGTTGAATCTGCCCTATCTGGTGAACTGAGATAATATCGAAGTCCCCAAATCTCTTTCCATCTATATGTTGCTTGCCCTAATTTTGCAGTTGTATCTATGGCGATGTTTAGATTATATCCGCTCCATGTCAAATTGCCGCCCTCTGCTTGTAATACAATGCCATTATCACTCGCCAGATATGTTGCCGCTCCATTATCAAATAACTCAAAAGTGTCAGCTTTGGAGGTATCAGTTCCCATAAATTTCAGGGCCCAAATTTCTTTCCACTTTAAGTCACTATTACCGCACAAAATACTTGTATCCTTATTTGGAACAATCGTTGAACATATCGTATAATTCGAGTCTTTTGGTACCATGAAATCTGTTTTCAACTTCTTGACTTCCAATGAATCACCCGTAATTTTCGCCACAGACAGATTGTTGACAAACATACTATCCCACTTATAATTCGATTTACCGATATCATATTTACCATCAAGCATAGGCCATAAATCTCCCTGGATATTAAGCCAACCGTAGATTTTTGTATTACGCCGTATGCGGTGGAGGCCCGATGAGCTTGTTTGTCCAATAAGCAAACTAACTACAACAAGCAAGCAAATAAATATCAAAAACTTCTTCATTCTTTCCCCTCCTTAAACCATGCGGTACTGCAAGATATAATTAACGAGCGTGCCCGCAGTTGCAGCATTATCTATTACTTTTAGCGTCAATTCAGTGCCCTTGTTGAATTGCTGTGTTGTGGATGAATTTGAGCCCTTACCGGTAGAGCTACTTATTACCACATCCACATTATTTGAACCATCGGTAATACGTACCGTCACATCTACATCGGGTTTTGTATTAGTATAGACATCTATTCGCACTAATTGTATTGTACGTTGTGGTGTCCACTGTACATAGGTGACATCCGCCCCGCTGGTCAAAAGACTCGGTATATAGAAATCGGTTGTATGGATAGCATCAAATAATACATCCTGGCTGCTGCGTTCTGGCCGTGTATGGACATCGCCAAGTGCGATTGTTACCAATGCGATATGCCATGTGATTGTGCTTGCTGTATTGCTGATAAAACGCACAATCAATGTGGTGATATCAGTCGGCGTTAGCGTTAAATAATAAGTCGTTTTTGATGTTGTTAAAGTAATTTCCTCGGTTTCCGATTCAATGCCCGTATACATCTGCGCCTTAATCGCCTCGCCACCACTGTCGCCCCAGGCAACAAAACACAATCTAATGGGTACATTGGGCTCAAAACCCTCAAGCAGTAATTGATAAACACCCTCGGTCAAAGCATTGGTCGTACATTCTAAATCGAATTGTGGATAAACGTCTTTACCATTAGAATTGACCGCTGAATTTGGCGTACCGATATCTGTCCAGTAATCCTTACTGGCAGCGTTGTTGATATTGAATGCACCGTTGCGCACACGATTGACAAATGCCTGCGTTTTTAATACATCATCTTTATCCAATTCCGCATTGCCGATAATACCTGCTGAGTGTGTGCCATCTGATTCATGCTCAACATAGATATCATCCAGCTGATCCTTGATTGAATCGCCTGAACCCTGTGAGACTGGAATATCATCGCCATGCAAACCATCAGCGAAATTACCGGTGACTATCTCGTTCTTAGTAACAACTTTGCTAATTTTCGACTTGGCCCGAACCATGAATTCAAGATTATCCTTAATCGTATCATAATTGGCCGTACCGGCTGTGCCATGTACCAAATCACTATCGCTGAATTCCACTTGGTCAAGTTGTGCTATTACCACTCGCCAGATGCGTGAACCATCCCCGATGAATAATACATCGCCAATCTCCGTGTAATCCAACGGCAATGTCAGTCGGCAATGCGCGGAAGTCGATGAGCCATAATAAGCCGAACCTTCATAGCACTTGTAATGTTTGCCGGTAAAATAAGGGCATCCAACTTCCTCAGCTATCATGCGCAAATTTGCATTATAAGTATCTGCTTTAACCGCATATTCCGCATCTAATGGCAAGTCTGATGGCCGAGGCGAGGCGGGATAAGGAATTATTCCCGAACGGTCTTGTCCTGTCTCAACTGGCATATATTTCCCCTCCTTCTCTTAAATCAATTACCAGACGCCATAAGGTTCTTCTTCTCCCTCCGGCGCTGGCTCAAAAAATGCAACAGTATTAAAATCATCTGTGGTTAATTCCCAACCACCGTAAAATAACTTCTCACCCCAGAAAGTCATAGACACGCGCTGATCGGCCGATGTCACGCCTCCTGAGCGCGTCGTATCAGCCGGTATGATATTGACCATACTCACATCGATCGGTATTTTACTCAATAAATACAATCCTTGAAATTGCCATTCAATACTATGACCGATGAACCGGCCGTCAAAATATTTCGGATTGAAATCTGAGTTCATCAACACTTCAAAATTATATGTCTGATCATCAGGATTGAGCATCGAACCATCATGGGGCGTGATGACAATATGCGCTGCCTGCCACATATTAGCAAAGAATTTCATTATCTCGCGGTTATGCACATTCTCAATCTTGAAATCAAAATAGACACGATAACCACGCAGACGTTCCCGTATCTTGCCTTCAGCCGTCTCCACCCGTGAATCGATAACACGCTCCGCACTTATTTCCATGCGGAAATTGTCTAATGATGTAAATCGCCACTCGTCGACTAATACCCAATTTTCATTGAATACTGAAATGTAGGGTAATTCATTGCCCCAGAAAGTATTTTTAACTCTTGGAATTATTGTCATATCTCCTTACCCCTCAATTCTAATTGTACCTTCATATCTTCTTTAACACTTTCCATTAACTTGCCCAAATATTCATCTCTATTTTCATCGATGAATTTTATTGTATCAAAAGGCTCATATTGTACAAGGAAATCACCGGTAATTTCGATAATGAGTGGGTAGTTAGTCAAGAAATTACGATAAGCCTGACCGTATGCTTTACCGATATCATCATCATAATCCGGGATGTAGTTGGATGAGATATTGAGTACTCGATATTCCTCGCCTACCTCGACATCCATGCTGCCACTGCTTACGGCTACCCTGCGTGGTGTTTGTCGTGTGATACGCCACTTCTTATCAATCATATCGGCCGTGATAGTATAGGGCGTATCGTCATAGAATTCACGCGAGATGAAGATACCCCGCGTGTTGTCACGGAAACAATAAACACAGGCCCCAGCGATAGCCAAGTCGCGTATAGTATCGTGCAGATTTTCGTTTTCATCTAATGGTGGCCGTTTCACGAATGGATAGAATTGATTGCCTACAATGGCGAGATTTACATTGTTGGATGGATCGAGTGCTAAACCTACAGCGTTATATCCATTCTCATAAGTACGCCAGTAAGTCGGCGTAATTCGCATGAGATAATCATCGGGCAATGCACCAGAGCAGCTATAATAAGTTGTTAGATAACCATCTTCGCGCAATTTTCGCATCATTACCTTATTTGCAGAAACATTATAGGCAACCAACAACTGATACGGATCATCAGTCACCTCGGCATGATGTGCCTTACCTAAACCATCGGCCGTAGCTGCACCTGACCAGAATTTCGGGTACATATAATTATTATGTGTATCAAACGCATAAGATTGATATTTAATCGCCACATAGGGGCCAAGAGCCTCTAATCTATCACCAACTTGCGTGGTTGTATAATTTAACGAGGTCTGCATCAAATACCATGATGTCATGGTGGTGGGATATATCTGAATGGCGAGTACATTACCCCAAAAGTCGTTGTTGGGCGACAAGAAGGTAAAGAAATAATCCGTGCCAACATAATAGCCGGCCGCTGAATAGAAATTAGGATTATGATAATGGCCAGTAAAAGACCACCACCGGATCACACTGTGCGATGTCGCATTAAATACTCTTATACGACACCGATCAATAACAGCACCTATGGTAACTCGGCCATTATAGACAATGATATATGCGTTGACCCGCTCAAGTTTCTTGAATCCCCGTGCCACTGGAATGTATGTATAACTGCCATCGGTGAAGCGCGAGATGGCTTGTGTGCCCTGGCTGGTACCCGATGCATTGAAAAATTCCAATTCTTCTAATTCCCATGCCGAGCCTGGTTCAGGTTGTACGCTATCATTCTTATATGAAAATCCTCGATAAGTTCCCTTGCTTAATACCCAGGTATCATCATCCCATTTGTCAATGGCAATATAATTCTTATTGGTCTCGGTTTTAATGGGTGTGATTGTCGCAGTCGTGTAATAAGTATCGAAGGTTATTAAATATAACGTATGGTCATTAGCGTAATATAAATGGTGGTCGTCAATGTGACAAATTTCATTGCGGTCAGGATCAGGATCATCCAAATCCGTGCCGAGAAATGACATGACATAAGTGGTCGCATCGGGATATGTGTCGATTGGCAATACTTTAATTGTATAACTATCAAGTTCTAAATAATCAAATATATCTTTCACGACATTACTGAGGTTATAATAGCGTGGGGGATCGAGTGGTGTGCCAAAAATATCACTTGTCTTAATGCGTTTCAGGTAATCTATGAATGAATAAACACGCACGTATATTCTACCCATACTGTCCTTTTTGAGATTATCCTTGTCTATATAACCCCAGAATTTACGTATTTGCTCAAAATGGAAACCCGTGAAAATTTCGATGCGTATCAAGTCGGTGGCATTGAGCCATGTCCATAGTACATCATCGTACCATAAGGAGAATTGGCAGTCAGGCGACTCGAAAGCCGTCAGGTCATCCTCTAAATGCCAATCAATACGTGATAATGAACTGCGGATAAAATAAGGTGTGAGATTCATGGAATCGCTATCTGTGTAAGCCATGATTTTAAGCGTCTCCCCAGCTGAGTGTGTTTTGAGTTGCTCTTTCTGAAATCGTGTACTGACAGTTATCATCCTTCCAACCTTATCGCCTTCTTAGTTACATCACGATATATTTTGCTTTTATACTGATCGGGTAAGTTGCTGACGAATTCAACATAAGTCGAGGGGTCACCCGTATGGACCACTACATTCATTGGCTGCTGTGCGAGATTGATATTGGTTGCCATCGCACCAAGTCGTTCATTGAATCCAGTCATAAAGAACTTACCAAAGTCTCTACCTTCACGGTAAGCCCACATATCGCCACCGGGTGTCTGGAATCCCATCAACATTTTGAATATACCACCGAAACCACCGAAAGCAGCCCCCATCCCTGGAAATACCGTGTTTAAAATGGTCGCCAAGGCTGCCATGGCCATCATTTGTACCATAATGCGTTTAATGGCATTTACGACAGCAGTGGCAAAGTTTTTCCACATTTCACCACCAGATAACAAGGCGTCGGCCATATCATGTAATGCTGGTGTTAATAAACCCTGTAAGAAAAATGTTGATTCCCACAGAATGCGTAACCTTTCCTCCTCCTCTGCCTTTTGTCTGTCTTTGATTGTCTGTATTTCTTTCTGCAATGCAAGCCATTCACGTTCTGCGTCTGTCATTTCGCGTGTAGTATTGGTTAATATTTTCCTGCGTTCATCGGCCGCCCCCTCCAATTCAAGCATAAGTCTATATTCATCCCGCATTTCTTTGGTGATTTCAAGTTGTTCTAATAGTTCTTCTGTTGTACCACCAGTTGCTTTTGCTAAACTTTCCATTATTTCTTTTGCTGAAGGTAATGTGGTTTTCGTTAAATCATTTAGGGCCGCTCGATAACCCGGAAATTCCATATAGATAAAATTATGGAATAATTGATTAACTTCCTTTTGTGCTTTCCCCCAGTCTATGGTTTCGCTAGTCAATTTTTGTTGCTCTTTCCGGATTAACTCATCTAATTCAAGCAATTTAGCAAAAGTCTCTATAGAATATTTACCGTGTTTTTCAATAACTTCATCCAATTCGTCATTTAATTCTTGATAACTATCTGTTAGTTTATCAACCCCTAAAACCGCATCATATATTTCTTCAGTAAGTTGAGGTATCCATTCATTTAATCGCTTAACATCTTCAATTAAACCGAACATAACCTCAGTTGCTGCACGTACTACAGGCAGAAGATGCATACCCATATCTTTAGCAAGAGAATTGAATTGATTGCCTACAATGCGTAATTGACCACGTAAAGTTGTTCCTACGCTTTTTGCTAATCCTCTAGCATTATTATCGAAAATCTGTAACAATAGATTGAATTTCTCCTGTTGATTCGATGCTAACCACAGCTGTCTCTCATATTCACTAAATTTAATACCCATCCGCGTTAATTGTCCCGGTTGACCTCCCATTGCAATACCAACCATTTTAGCAACAGTTGCCAAATCTGCCATTTGCCCAGTTACATTTTCAGTCATTATAGCAACATCTAACATTCTTGGAGTCATCTGCTCTAATTGGTCAGTTGTTAAGGCAAATGATCCCAACATTGCCTGTCCGGCGATTATTTCTGCTTCTGTAAATGTGGTAACTTTCGATAACGCTTGTGCCTGTTCTTTCAAGAGTTTTATATTACCTTCACTATAATCGTTCCAGTTTTTGAGTTGTTGAGATAACTTAGAAACCTGCCATTCATACATGGCTGCTGCATCTATTATTTTTTTAAACATGGCGGCAACGCCAACCATGCCAATACCGACAAGGGCTAATTTTAATTTATCAATAGCCTTAGATGCGCGTGTTGCCTTTTTGTCCGTTTTTTCTAAACCTTTATTTACACCACTAACACCCTTGGCAGATACTTGAACAAAGAGGTCGCCTAATTTTTTTCCTAACATTTTACCCCTTGACAAAGTGCCAAATTTGTTTATAATGTCTACAAAGAGAAGATATGAAAATTGAATCAACGGCAAGGGGTATTCTAATTGTTATAGCATCACTATGTGGTCTTGTTATCTTTATGATATTAGTCTCCTATCTATTACCCACATAGATATAACAAACTTGAAAAATTTCAATAAAAAAATAATACCTCCCTTTATCCTCTCATTAAATTCTCTAATTCGCCAATACTCATTATTCGTTGGCTGCGTTTATGTTTATCAACGCTATACCGCTCGTTAATTCTCTGTATCAACATTATCGCCCCGGTAATCGGCAGGTCTAATATCTGGCCCGGTGTCCAGCCGTATTCATGAGCTAAACCGTCAATCAATAGACTCAAGCTCCCCTCGGCATCCCTGCAAACAGCATCCCTGGTAGGATGGGTATTTGTTTGCAGATTTGCACGAAAAAATCCATCACTCGTTTAGGATCACAGACCTCGATAAACGCATTCGCCACGTTCAGTAGATCCACGACATCCATGTTATCTTTACACCAATCTTCATCCTTACCCGTACTATAGCAGACAATCTCCATAACCACGTCAGGCCACGCAGCCGGCAGCTTATTTGCCATATCCTGTGTCAGTTTACCTTTTTCCAACTGTTTCATCAATGTCTTTTTCAATTCAGGATCGGCATTCGACCAGAAACCTGATTTCACTTTAGGGAATAGATAATCGAACCACCAACGCAATTTGGGGGTCGCAATGGTAACTTCCAGCCCGTTATTCAGTGTAACTTTCCTGGATTCACCAACAAAGTCTCTTACCTGTTCCTCAGGTGTGGGTTGACCTTTATTACTCATTGCGACTCCCTTTCTTAGTTCGGTTCATGCGCACATCCCTTATGAAACCCATAATCTGTTTATGGTACTCGGTATATCGCATTAAATCCTGGAGTTCTCCACTATGAATCTGATTAACGAAATCAGCTATCCTGTCATGCTCAAGTGTAAAGACAATATTGTTTGGATCATCAATATTGCGTTCCACCACCTTAGCCCCTAGGCACATAAGCAAAACTACCTTATAGGGATCCTTAGTGCGATAACGCTTATTGTCTGCAAAAAAGTTATTTTGCGTTGTCATTTCGTTTCTCCTGCTAAATTGTTAATCTACAACCGTTGAACTCGGTACGTATTCTTCAGTTATCGTTCCCAACTCCGTATAATCAGGATGCTTGATCACTTGCCATGTTACCGGTAGAACAGTTGCACCATAGGCATCAACTGTAATCTCCCCACAATCAATTAACTTAGCCGAATAGAATTTGAATGTCCTTGCGACATTGCTGGGACCTTTACCCATGATAATCAGCTCACCTTCAGGATAATCGCCCGATACATCTATATTCAAACTGCGTACAGTGGGGTCGACAGTATCAATACTTGCATTGATGCCAAAGGCAGTCTTGACGTTTTCTAGTGTGAATTCGTATAGATTGGCCTTTATCTGAAAACCCTGTTTTGTTTTACGCACTCCGGCAACACCGGCAATCTGTTGGATATCATCAATAATCAAGCGGTCATTCGGTTCTCTTGCGATGGTTAAGGCATCTCTCGTATAACCTACCGGCCCTCCAGCAAAGATGACTGTTGCACCAGCAACGACAATGTTAGTTTCTTTATAAACTGGCATATTCTACCTCCTTAGAGCGAGACTGCCCGGTCAACTTTAGACTGAATCTTGAACGCATCGCTAGCTGCACCGCCCGTAATCGTGATATTAGTGATATCTTGGAATTTCTTGCCGGATTGGTCAGGCGTGACATCAACCTTATCGCCAACATCGGCCGCTGAGAATGCACCTGAACCGGTCACGGTCGCACCATTTTCATCCGTACCAGTAACCGTTGCTGTTAATGTAACATCAGCCCCGCCTTTGGCCGTTACTTCAAGTTCACAATCAGCCGGACCATAGAGATTGCCGTCAATCGCACTGCCATCCGTGAATGTACCCGCTCCAGCCCCGGATGCCACAAAGCTACCCATGGCCGTCACGGGTGGAAAGACCAATGCCGCCTTGACATAAAGTCCGATTGCGCGCATTATCTGTGCCGCTTCAGGTGCTATCCGGTGCGTTGGATATTGCTCGGCTTCCCAGTATTCGCTGATACTTTTATCGGCCAATCGGCGAATATGGCTCTCAAGCGACTGTAGTGCGCTATGGTCGATGTTATTCTTGAAACTCGGCATCTTTTCTTTCTCGCTCACGAATTGTGTATGGCAATCAGCGATAGTTTCCTCGTCATAGGTTTTTATCCGGTCAGCATTATCCTGCATACCCTTGAGAATTGTGGCAGCAGTGGTTGCCGTACCGACTGCCGTGTCGAGTATGTTTTTCTGTTTCGCAACGGAATCGAGAACTGCCCTTAAATTATCGCCTGTAATAACACTCATTTATCTCCCTCCTTCTTCTTCTTTTTCCTGCGTGGTCTTTTAACCACTTCCTCAATTTCCACCACATCAGATGTATATGGTAAATCTATGGGTGGTTGAAACTCAAATTGGCTAATCACTCCCGCCTCACGCAATTTGGCAATCTCGTCTTGTGTGATGGGTCGCCAAATATTAGAGGCGAATGATTTCGCGCCGATATTAAAAATCTGTCCATGTTTACCTAAGAATTTTGCTTTCTGTATAATCTCAGTCATCTATTCTTCGCCCCCTTTGTGTGATGTGAGATATCGTACCCACAAACTGCACAGCGATGATATCCACACTTTCCTCTAATTCATCAACGTGCGTAAATATCTGAGGTACAGTCTCTTGCCAATTACCCTGCGATTGCCAGAATGTCCACCAGCCTTCAGCGAATTTGTCAATCATGTCATTGCGTAATTTGGTAATATCACCAATCTTACCCTTATGACATAATGTGATTTCGTAAGCATAATCAGGGCTGACTAATCCTGGGTGGCCGGCTTCATTGGGTATGACCGTTGAAACATCAACACAGGCAAAATAATCGCCATCATTGAATTGATCAATCGTATTGGATGCCGGTATGTTCTTGAGCGAACCTTGGATTATCGCATTATTGCCCCAGTGAAATGTATCATGAGAATAATGGAATGCCTGACCAATTAAATCATAGACTTTCTGTAATTCAATCATATTCTCAGACTCCTCAGTTGAGCCATCGCCCTTGGCGTGATTATTTTAATCGCGTCACTGAAAAATGGAATACGATAACCCCATGTCATGAGACCACCACTTGACGTATCAAAACCGCGCTGTGTACCCCATCGCCTAAACATATAGCTAACCGTCCAGGGCGTGAAATGACGGCGCGTGATCTTCGGATATCCCTCAACAAAATGTGCATAAGACATACCCACTGCCACAACCGCTTCGGGATATTCCAAATAGGTCATAATTGACTTCATCAACATATTGCTCGCACCACGCGGGGCCAGTCGCTTGGCATTAGTCTCAATACCCTTCGCTGTTCTAAATATCCAGCCACTAATCGAGCGTCTGATATCATTCTCGCGCTCTCTACGATAACTACGATACACTATCTTCCTCTGCCTCTACCTCGATATGTGAATTTAGATTATCAATATGTTTCACCGTCAAAGACCTTGCGATATCGCCATCAGTCCACTTTATCTGATAATGTTCTTTAATTGCCACATCAGAACCCTCGAATTCTAATGGGAAATGAAATCGATAGACTCCATGTATAGATATCCCGAATTGCCGGTTCATGGGCGTATTAGAGATGTTATAGACATGACATGGTATTGAACTGTATAATGCTTCCCTGCTAATATCCGGATGTCCACGCAGGTCGGTCTGGACACTATAGACATCGCAGGTGTCGTCAAAATACTGTTCGCACAATGGACATTCAATCATTATTTTCCCGTATTAGCGGTTTTGTATTAAACCCACCACAATATGGACAACGCCATTTATGGCCTTTTTTAAGTTTATCAGGATCACGCTTAAATCCACACTCGCAATCTTCACAGATATAATTATTATTATCCGGCATAGCCTCTCACAGTTCGTAATGCACCATAGAAATCAGTCTTATAATGATTGGCCAATTGTTTCATTCCCAGTACGTTAAACGTAACATCACCCTGAGACTTCACCTGTGCAATACCAAGAATATATTCACACATCTTCCATTTTAGGCCACCAATTAAAATGGCTTCATCCTGTGACGGGAAATCATTTTGCGTGAATAACTCACGATATTCAATGACGATATCGGTCTCTGGTGTAGGATCAAGATAAATCGCATTCTTACTTGTGCCTGTATTATAAAACGGTTCCCAGTGTTGCAAATCCACGTCAGCGTACTTTTCCTGTAAGCGTTTCTTTAATGCATCAACTGCTGCCAATGCTGGATTATGATATTTCTCAGATGTAATTGCCTCGCTTTCAGTCGTAGTTGTCAATGTGCCGGGATAGGTATCATTCCAGAATACGTTCATTATATGGGCAATAGAATTGTCGAGATCATATTCAGCAATCCCAGCCGAGAAAGTCTGTATCCATACTTTGCGTTTGCCCCGGAAGCGGGAATATATCT
>SMTZ1_10003252_pt1 | contig 16366 bp, 12 predicted proteins | sample DeeMarSWOR136_30_FD_25667 | JGI IMG/M metagenome (IMG submission 25667)
CATTCTTCGACAGCCTTTTCTCCACTTATGGAAACCACCTTATTTCCCCCTAAAAACATAGGATTACTAATCATCATCATTATGCTGGATAAAAGCGGTGAATCGGCAACAATTTCAATTTTTATTGATGTCTCACCATCATTCGTGGTATAATTACGGCTAACGGCAGTACCGCCACCCATAAATGCCATGCCAGCCGCACCACCTTCAAAATCCCCGGCTTCCCAGCCGGCCAAAGGTTTTGGAAAAGCAACTTTATAGCGTTCTATTTGCAGGGACTGAATCTGGCCGATAGCAAAATTCAGTTCATTGACGGCTTCGCTATATTTGCCCTGGCTATAGAGTGCCTTGGCTTTGTCAATCTGGCTAGTAACTTCATCGGCATAAGCAGTATTATAAGATAGTAGTAGACCAACCAGGATAAAAATTGTGAATAAGATAGTACGCATGTTTCCTCCTAAAAAATGTTAAATTGTAAACATCAAAAATAGTCTATAACGCAATGAACTGCATAGGTCTGAAAAACTTTGCTTAAAAAACAAAGATATACGATTATTATTGATTATCATTGGATTTATTCTGAAATTATTCTGTATTCTGATACTTTAATAATAGGATTACTTTTTTCATTTTCGGCGATAATTTCTCCTTTCAAACTTAGATGTTTTTCTATCAGTGGAAACATTTGCCGGGCTATTTGGTCTGTCTCGATGATATAAGTGATAAAATCGTCTGACTCGATTGATATTTGGAATGCATTTCCACTCTTATCCCGGTCATAAACTGCCAGATAGCCGGTTATTGTAATTTTGGACCGCTGTTTCACAATTATCACCCTTCCCCTGCTATGAATAATTAACAGGGTTCTCCAAAAATATGAAGAACCCTATTCATACCATTTACTTATGAGATACGCTGCTCAAGATCTGTAATTGATTTAACAGCACTTTCATCTGTGCCATTACATCCATAAAACAGAAAGAGAGCGGTAATAAGAATTGATATTTTTGCTAACATTGTCTTATATCCTGGAATAATTTTCACTTTAACACTCTTTAGATCAGTTAAAACTTAATCTATTACATTATAGCCTCTCTGCACATACAGATATATTTATTTTCGATCAAATAAATAAATACAAAAAGAATGCCAATGTATGATTTTATCGCCGGGATGCTGTTTTATTAAATATATGACAGGTATAAGTCAATTTAAGTGCAGTAAAATATGGAGTTACGCTTAATGATGAAAAAACTGCCCGACGGTAACAGGTTCAAATCATGACGAAAGGAAGGGATTAAAACAGGAATTAATAGTTCCTGTTTTAAAAAATCGGAATTATGAGTTCCGGAATAATAGCTGTTTTTTATTTATACTTTTCCTTTTTTAGTCCGTATTTGTTCATCAGTTTATTCAATTGTCTGACACCAACACCGGCAGCTTTGGCCGTTTCACCGATTTTACCTTTATGATAAATCAGCAATTCATTTAAATACTCCCGTTCGATACGCTCTGTTTCATGATTACGTAACTCCCGTAATGTGCGCGTGGTGTCTACGGGTTGGATGTATTTTTTCATCTTCTCCTTGAATAGCCTGATCGGAAAACTTTTAGATGTAAGAATCGATAAATTTTCGAGGATATGGGCCCGTTCGATGAGATTCTCCAATTCACGGATATTTCCTGGCCAATGATATTCCCTGAATGCCTTCATGACTTCGGGATGAATATCTTTTATATTCTTGACGCTGTTGCGATTCAATTTTTTAAGGATCTGCTCCACCAGCAAAGGAATATCCTCGATACGTTCTCGTAGTGGCGGCATTTCAAGCTGGAACACGTTTAAGCGATAAAAGAGATCGGGTCTGAACATGCCCTGTTCACTCAACTCTTTCAGATTGGAATTGGTGGCTGCGATGATGCGCACATCGCATTTAATCTCCGACTCGCCCCCAACCCTGTAAAATGTTTTTTCCTGAAGCACCTGTAACAGTTTAATTTGCATGGCCGTTGAAATGCTGCCGATTTCGTCCAAAAAAATTGTCCCACCTGTAGCAATCTCGAATTTACCCAATTTTCTGCGTATTGCTCCGGTGAATGCACCTTTTTCATGACCGAATAACTCACTTTCCAGCAGAGTATCTGGAATCGCACCACAATGGACACTGATAAACTGGTTATCTTTACGGTTGCTGTACTGATGTATCAAGCGGGCAATGACACCCTTACCAGTGCCCGTCTCCCCCGATATAAGAACCGTACTGTCGGTGGATGAAACAGACCTGACGTTGGCCAGTATTTCCTGCATCAGAGGTGATTTCGTGCGTAAAAGATATTGTCCCTCTTTTTGGAAAAAAATGTCGCGTAAATAATACAATTCTGAAAGTATTTTATTTTTTTCATCGATGCGATCAATGACATAGCGAATGTCGTCACGATTGAGCGGCAAGGTAAGATAGTCGCTGGCCCCGGCCTTGACAGCCTCGACGGCATTGCGGACCATATTTTGCGGTGTGAGAACAATTATATCGCTATCTGGAAATATTACCCAGAATGATTTTAACGCATCTTTATAGTCAGGGGCTACCTTATCTTCATGTAAAAAGGTTAAATCAATAAATAAGTAGTCATATTTTTTCTGTGAAAACAATGATAAACAGGATTCTTTATCGCTGGCATTTTTTGTTTGAAAATGCTCGCCCAAACAGCTCTTTATGATTCTGGTGTTATCCCGCTCGGTTGTAAAGATAAGAGCGTACTTCATGACTCGTTTCTTCCTCAGGCGCATCCCTAACGACCGTTAAATTATTAAATTAAATGCATAGATTAAAGTGTAATTACATTTACCTGCCTTTTTATCTGATTTTTGTTGAAATCTCTCATAAGTATATGTAGTTTATTTCATGAGATTTTGGAATATTTTCAATCTGTTCTTCCCAGCTAAGTTTTGAATAACCAGTCATTAATACTTTATGTTAATGAGGTAGTTTTATAGTGATTGGTAAGACCATTAGCCATTACAAAATTATCGAGAAACTGGGCGTTGGTGGTATGGGGGTAGTCTATAAAGCTCTTGATTTTAAACTGAACCGTACCGTTGCATTAAAATTTTTACCTGCTAACGTAATCCTAGATCCGGATTCAAAAAAACGCTTCATCCACGAAGCACAGTCTGCATCGGCATTGCAACATAATAATATCTGTACTATTCACGATATTGATGAAACCGACGATGGACAGACCTTTATCTGTATGGATTTCTATGAAGGCGAAACCCTGAAGGAAAAGATTAAAGATGAAAGATTAAAGATTAAAGAGGCGGTTGATTATGCGATTCAAATTGCTCAGGGTCTGAAGAAGGCACATGAAAATGGTATAATTCATAGAGACATTAAACCTGCTAATATAATGATTACAAATGATGGTGTGGTTAAGATATTAGATTTTGGGTTAGCAAAATTGGCAGGTCAGACGAAAATTACAAAAGAAGGGGCTGCGGTAGGGACTGTTGCATATATGTCCCCGGAACAAACAGTGGGGGTGGCTATTGATTTTCGTACAGATATATGGTCCTGGGGGGTTGTATTTTATGAGTTACTTACCGGGCATTTACCGTTTAGAGGTGATTTCGATCAGGCCGTAATTTATGCAATAATGAATGAAGAACCTGAGCCGATTTCCCGCTCACGGCCTGATATTTCAGATAAATTAGAGCAAATTATTAAACACACCCTTGCTAAAGATCCAGATGACCGCTGTCAAAATGTTTCTGAACTTTTAGATGAATTAAACTCTTATAAAAAAAATACTCTTGAGGTAAGAACAAAAATAAAGCCACTGAGAATATATAAATCTAAAAAAAATATTTTTTGGGGTAGCTTAATAATTCTAATTGCCATTTTTATATTACTTATTCTATTCTATCCTAAGAGTACAATATCCTTCTCAGAGCGGGATTGGATTGTTATAACTGACTTCGAAAATCTTACCGGGGAGATGGTTTTCGATAAATCACTCAATACTGCATTTACCCTGTCTATTGGTCAATCGCGATATATAAATGTCTTTTCCCGGCGCAGAATTTTCGAGACGCTAAAACGAATGAAAAAAGCAGATGTTCACCATATTGATGAAGATACAGGGCGAGAAATTGCCATACGCGAGGGTATCAATATTTATATTATTCCATCTATCAGTCGCGTGGGAGATAAATATGCCCTGATGAGTAAAATTCAAGAGGCAAAAACTGGAAATATCTTAAAATCAGAGATATTATATGCTCAAGGAGAGAATGAAATATTGACTGGTTTAGATAGGTTGAGCGCACTAATACGAAAAGATCTTGGTGAGTCGAGATATGAGATTGCCAGACTTAGTAAACCATTGAAGAAGGTGACTACATCCTCATTAGAAGCGTTGAAACAATATTCTATCGCATATGAACATCATTTGAACGGGAAATTCAAAGAAGCAAAAAGCCTGTATGAAAATGCATTGCGACTCGACACTACTTTTACAGCGGCAAAAGCATCCCTGGGAAATCTTCTCATTGAAAAGTTTGATCGCGAGAAAGGCCGCGAATTGCTGTCTCAAGCCCTTCAAAACGTTGATAGCCTTACTGATAAGGAAAAATACGGAATTCTGGCATTACATGCAGTAAATGTGGAGAATAACTTCGAAAAAGGAATTAAATATACCAAAATGCGCATAGATTTATATCCCGATGATCCAATACCCCATAACAACCTTGGCTGGTATTATCAACAGTTGGGACGTTTTAATGAGGCCGTGCAAGAGTATAAGACAGCCATTAGGCTTAACCGTTATTTATTGCTTACATACGCAGGTGTCTGCTGGGTATACCTCGAAAAATTAGGACAATTAGATTCTGCATTTGTTTGGTCTAAACGTATGATTTCAATAGATCCGCAAAACGCCTGGGGATATTTTTACCTCGGTTCTGTTTATGTGTGCCTCGATAGTCTTGAAAAAGCGCAATGGGCGTATGAAAAAGCTCAAGATATTAATCCCAATATACTTATAAACCTTTATAACTTGGCCCACCTCTATTCCATTCAGGGGCGCTATGAGGAATCAATCCAATTTTTGGAAAAATATCTTTTAGAAATCAACACCTCAGAAATCTCATCTTATTATAATTGGCAGAAGATCTCAGTTCACTTTGACCTGGGAATAAATTACCAGTTATTGGAAAATGACATCTACTCTAAAATACATTTTTCTAAATATATAAAAATAGCCCAAAAATGGTTGGAGGAAAATCCAGACGATGCTTCTGTCTACATCAATCTGGGAATTGCTCTTACCCGATTAGGGAAGAAGGAGGATGGTTGGCAGATGGGCAGAAAAGGAATTGAAATCGATTCAACACTTCATCGTGCCATTGCCGAATTACTCGCTGTACAGGGGAAAAAAGAAGAAGCTTTGAATCAGTTGGAAAAAGCATTTAAAAAAGGATTCAGAGATCTCGTTTGGTTAAAGCTGAATCCTAATTTACGATCTTTAATTAATGAAGAGAGATATAGAATCTTAATAAATAAATTTATTAACTCGGCTTCTTAAAATATAGAGCTTATATGATTTTAAACAGAAGGTACAATAAAAAAGTCTTACTTAAAGGAAAAAAGGAGGCATGCTATGCCTGAGATTTTTGCTGGATTGTTTGGTTTTTTATTCTTCATTATATGGATTGGTATTATTGTCTTTTTTATAATATTGGCTCTGAGACTCGTTAATGCTGTTGAAAAAATAGCTTCACTTCTGGAACAAAAATGATACTACAGCTTGTCTATAAAGAAATTCTTTATCGCAGGCTAAATTTTGTTTTAGGAACGCTGGCAGTCACAATGGCTGTGGCATTATTCGTATCCTTCTTTACCACCAGCGAAGCGTCAAAGAACGAAACCATCCGCTTAACACGTGATATGGGATTTAACCTGCGCATCATTCCCGAAAGTACCGATATGGAAAAATTCTGGAATGCAGGATTCTCTGATCAAACCATGCCACAAGAATATATTCAGCGTTTTACTTTATATAAAGATTTTTCATTTGCCCATTTAACAGCCACCCTGCGCAAAAAAATAACCTGGCGCGGTAGGGAAGTTGTATTGACTGGCTTGGGATCGGAGATTGAGCCATCGGTCAGGAAAAAATCGCCAATGAGCTTGACCATCAAACCGGGTACGATTTATGTTGGATTTGAAATCGCACGAGTCCTGAATCTTAAAGAAAGAGATCATGTCGCTATTTTAGGGAAAACATTTATAATTGCGAGAATACTGTCAGAGAGTGGTAGCGATGATGATATAACCATCTACGCCTGGTTGCAAGATGTCCAGAATGTTCTGAATATACCGGGCAGAATCAATGAGATCCAGGCGCTGAACTGTTTATGTCTGACTTCTTTCGAGCAAGATCCCCAGAACACTCTGCGTGAGCAATTGGCACAGGTACTGCCTGAAACCAGGGTAATTATGAATCGAACCATTGCCCTGGCACGTGAAAGACAGAGACTCATGCTTGAAAAGTACTTTGCCTTTATTATGCCCTTTATTGTTCTGGCATGTGCCATATGGATCGGGGCCATTGTCATGATAAATATCAAAGAAAGACAACAGGAAATCGGACTCCTTCGGGCACTGGGATATAGTACGGGACAAATCTCACTTCTTTTCCTAACGAAAGCAATTTCTCTGGGTATTCTGGGGGCTGTATGCGGCTTTATAATTGGTACTGCGGTATCCTTAATTTATGGACCAGAAATATTCAGGATAACGGCGGATACCATAAAACCTGGATATCACCTGCTCGCCTGGTCGCTGATAGCTGCACCGATCTTCGCAGCAATTTCTGCCTCCCTGCCGATCATGATAGCAGTAACTCAGGACCCTGCTCTTACGCTGAGGAGAGAATAAGCATGATTCATGTGGAAGATGTTTGCAAACTGTATACGACCAGATATAATCATGTAATAGCCCTGGATAGCGTAAATCTGCATGTCGACCAGGGCGAGTTCGTGATAATTCATGGTCCCAGCGGAAGCGGTAAGACCACTTTATTATTAACCATCAGCGGAATGTTACGGCCGACAGGGGGGAGAGTCATCATAAAGCAAAACGATATATATGCATTACCTGAAAAAAAAAGAACCAGTTTCAGAGCGCGCCATATTGGCTTTGTATTTCAAATGTTTCACCTCCTGCCATACTTAAATAGCACAGAGAACATTATGCTAGCTAAGGGTACAGGAGCAAAAGAGTTGCAGCGAAGTGCGATAGTGCAGCTTATGAACCGTTTGCACTTATCACAACGTGCCTATCACAAACCGTCTGAACTTAGTGTAGGGGAATGTCAGCGTATCGCCATGGCACGCGCGCTGGTCAGCAGACCCGATATTCTACTTGCCGATGAACCGACGGGCAATCTTGATCTCGAGAATGCAGCTCAGATTATAGAATATCTAAAAAATTTTCACAGTAATTCAGGAACCGTTATAATGGCTACACATGGAAATATTGCGCAGCAATATACCGATCGTATCATTCATTTGAAAGAAGGTCGCATTGTACCGGGATAATTGATTCCAGATTTACAACATTTAGAGTGTATATAAATTAGACTAATAAGTGCTTTTTGTATTAAATGTTTTATTGTTGAACCAAAGAAAGGCATATAATGAGAGATCACAGAGAGGGAGAAAAGAGTAAAATCGTTTAAGTCAATCAATATTAAATAATTACTCTGTGATCTCAGCCTGCCCCGTTAAGACCGGTGGAACCAGGCTGTAACGGGGTGGTTTTATTTGACCCTACTTCCCTTAGAGAAAGGATAAAGATGGGTAAAAGAGAAGATTTTCACAAAATAAAATTCAACTTACCGATATGGATAATTATTGGTTTTCTATGGGCCGGGAATGCTATCCATTGTATTAAGGAGAAAGAAGAATCTGAGCAAACTGATGCATATGAGAATTACATTCTTAATAAAATAAACGTCTCACGAGGTATTTGCGTGGTGCTGGACGATACAAATTGTGAACTGGCCATCAAATTAGCTCTGAAGAGTGAGCTGCTGCTCTTCGTGCATTTAAACCAGGAAAAAGATGTCTTAAAAGCTCGTCAGGCAGCCGATTCGGCCGGATTTTATGGTACCCGCATATATGTCGAAAAAGGTAAACCGTCGAGAATAAATCTCGCTGATAATACTGCCGATGCTCTGGTCGCCTTAAGCGATAGTGTTGCCATTCCAGAAATAGAGCTACTGCGGGTTCTACGACCCCAGGGCATAGCATTACTGGGTCAAAAGGAGCTAATCAAACCTTTTCCCGAAGGGATTGATAACTGGAGCCATCCATACCATGGTCCTGATAACAATACACAGTCGAACGACCGCATCGCCCGTGCCCCCTACTTAACCCAATTCATGGCGCCACCGCATTATGCTCCAGTGACACAAGTGACGGTGGCATCTGCAGGAAGGGTTTTTAAGGGTTTTGGAAATGTAGCCTTTCATGAGCGGGAAGAACCGTTTCTTAATACACTGGTAGCATTCAATGGCTACAACGGTACAATGCTTTGGAAGCGCGACCTGATCCCGGGTATCATGCTACATCGCAACACAATGATCGCAACACCTCGCACCCTCTATGTGGCTGATGACAAATCGTGCAAGCTGATCGATACGGAAACAGGCCAGTTGCAAAGGGAAATATCTCCCCCGGTTAGAGTTGCGGGTGGTACTTTCTGGAAATGGATGGCCCTAGAGGATGGCATGTTATATGCACTTATCGGAGAACAGGAACAAATGGATCCGGTTATGCGCTGGCGGCGACAGAAACACGGCTGGCCCTGGACCGCCATATCAAAAGGTTTCAATCAACCTGATCATTCATGGGGATTCGGTCGCGATTTGCTTGCCATTAATCCCAGAACAGGAAACGTCCTGTGGCACCATCATGAAGATGAGGCTATAGATAGCCGTGCTGTGTGTATGAAAAATGGCCGTATTTATATTTTTCGTTTCGGATCTTTCCTGGCCTGTCTTGACTCCAAAACTGGGGAAACAATCTGGCGTAAAACAACTGATAATGCACGCGAGCTATTCCAGGCACTCGGTGAGTATCTGCACCGCCAGAGCTGGGAAACCAACTGGCGCACCAGAAACTATCTCTTATGCGGTAACGATGCCTTATATTTTGCCGGTCCCCAAATCGATAAATTGCTAGCGGTCTCCACAAAAGACGGTAGCGTAATGTGGTCACATCCTTTTAATAATTTTCAGCTTGTCTTGCGCGATGACGGTTTGTATGCCATTAGTGGACCATGGAGAAATAATGTAAGTAAAAAATTTGATCCCATTAGCGGTGAGATCCTGGCAGAATTGCCAACGGGTCGCCGGGCTTGCACAAGACCCAATGCTTCTTTAGATGCCATCTTTTTCAGGGCCAGTGGTGGTACCGTACGTTTCGATCTTGCAAGTCTTCAACCCCAATGGATTTCACCCATGAGACCTACATGCCATGATGGTGTGACCATCTCCAATGGTCTGCTCTACTGGTGGCCCTACGTCTGTGACTGCCAGCTCTCGATTTATGGAGTGACCTGTCTGGGACCGGCAGGAAACTTTGAATTTAATCAAAATGCACGTGAAGACGAACGTCTGGAAAAAGTACAGGATGATAAATTTCGGATTGCTGGCCTGCTTGAAACAGATGCTGATTGGCCTTTTTTTCGCAAAGATGCCAGGGGAAAAGTAACATCCGCTGCTGTTATATCTAAGAAGGGATCTCCCCTTTGGAGATTTCCTCAAAATGAAGTGTATACCCCTGCTACGAATGTTTTAGGGCATGAGCATTATAGCCTGTCGAGCGCACCGGTTACAGCAGATGGCCTTGTTGTTTATGCCAATTCTGAAGGCATTGTTCACGCCCTGGATGTTGCAAACGGTGAGCTGTTATGGAAAGCCTATACCGGAGGAACGGTACGTATTGCACCATCCATCTGGAATGGCCGGATTTTACTTGGTTCGGGAGATGGATATATTTACTGTTTTGCAGCTCGAACAGGAGATTTATTGTGGAGATTTCGCGCTGCACCGATAGAACGGAAGATTCCGGTTTATGGTTCTTTGCTCTCCACCTGGCCGGTTGCCAGCGGTATCGCGGTAAATGATGGTATCGCTTATGCGGCTGCAGGAATAGTCAATTATGACGGTACCCATGTCTATGCGCTTGATGCAAAAACAGGAAAAATAAAATGGCAGAATAATTCTTCCGGCCATTTAGATCCAGAAGCCCGGACAGGAGTGAGTGTTCAGGGACATATGCTTATCAACGAGGGTAAACTCTATATGGCAAGCGGAACTTCGCTTTCACCCGCTATTTACGATCTTAAAGATGGCAAATGCCTTAACGATCCTGAACCACTCAAAAATTGCGAATCATATAGTCCGCGGGGCTGGGAATTGTACCTGATTGGAGATCATATCGTTGCCAGCGGTAAACCTTTTTATGGTCATCCCAAGCATGAGGTCTATGATGCAACTGTTGTGAATAAAATGTTGCATAGTTCAACCGCTAATCGAGATATCATCTGGATTAATCAGAAGAAAGTCTTATGTTATCCTCCTATAAAAAGGGAAACCTTAAATGATTGCGTCTCCGGTCAAATGTTTACCGGATATATGGCGCCCATCTGGGGTAGACTCAATATTGTAAACGAGCCATATTGGGAATATAACTGCGAGGGAAGTGTTGCACTTGCAGTGTGTAATAATGCCGTAGTTGTCGCTGAAAAATCACAAATCGTAGTAATTGATATTCAGGATGGCGGGATCATGTGGTCCCAGCCTCTGGAGTATCCGCCTGTACCCTGGGGACTGGCTGTGAGCCGAGACGGCAGAATTATTGCAACTCTGGAAGATGGATCTCTGCAATGTTTCGGTGGTAAGCCGACCATCCCTGTGCCATATGTGAGTTCTAATAATACCTATTTTGTTGATTCAACACGGGTTGCTCTAACCTGTGATACAAAAGGGGCAGAGATTCGTTATACAACCGATGGCAGCGAAGTAACTCAAAAATCAATATTATATACAAAACCTTTTCTATTAAAAAGCTCTAAAACAATCAAGATGCGTGCTTTCGTGAAGGGCTATTATCCCAGTTTTATAGTCGACGAAGATTTTAAAAAAGTAGAATATGCCCGGGCAAAAGATCCGGGATACGTTGAAGTAGGATTAAAATATGACTATTTTGAAGGATCTTTCCAGTCTGTGTCCGATCTGGACAAAGAACAGCCGATAACATCGGGGATAATTACACGATTTGATCTGGAACCAAGAGCAGATATAAATGAATTTGGTTATATCTACCACGGTTATCTCCTTGTCCCGGAAGACGATATTTATACATTTTACCTGGAATCAAATGATGGCAGCAAATTGTATCTCAATGATCAGGAATTAATAGATAACGACGGCGGTCACATGGCCATTGAAAAGTCTGCAAAGATTGCACTGAAAGCTGGAGAATATCCCATAATGGTTAAGTACTTTCAAATGGGTGCTGCCAGAGAGCTGAAAGTGAGCTGGGAAAGTGCCGACTTCAGAAAAGAGGAAATTCCAGCAGAAGTTCTATTTCATAAAGAAATCTAATAGGTATACCCTGGTTTGCACTTATTGTATAAAGTACTACAGATTACAAGGAACTGTTATTCTAAAAATAAAATTTGCTATATCATGAAATCTGCAAATATTAAAGTAGCTCTGATTATATTCCTGTGTAATTGGTTTCATATAGAAACAGCTATTGCCTGCAGGTATAACGTACGCGAAGCCGGTTTTGTTGACTTAAGAATTAGCACCTATCGTCTCTATTGCTATGTCAGTAACGATACCCCAACAGAAATTCAGATAGAATTCAGTCACGTCACGAGCGATTTCTTAATTTACAGCAACATCGAGGCTGAAATAATCAACATTGAACAACAAAAGAATCATCCGGCAATGAAATATATTCCCCTGTGGCAGATAAACTCTTTTCCCGCTGCTGTTCTGGTCTCACCTGACGGGCAATCATTATTCATAAATCTTATAAAACCAAATCTTCACTTCAAAGAGATATTACAAACAGCGCTTGATGAAATACTGTTTTCCCCAAAACGAAAGGAAATTCTGCAAATTATCCCCAGAAATTATGCCGTGTTGCTTTTGATTGAAGGATCTCAGGAAAAGGATAACGAAAGTGCTTGTGAAGCTGCCACTGCTGCTATCGAAGGAATTGCTAAAACGATGGATATGATGCCCAAACCCATCAAATATCCGCCTGCTCTGGTGGTAATTGATGCCAAATCAATCCACAGGGAAAAAATTTTGCTCTGGAGTTTGGGATTGGAAGGGGAAAAGTTCAATAAACCACATGCTTTAGTAATCTATGGCCGGGCCCGTTGGATAGGTCCATTGTTTAGAGGTGATGAGATAGAAAAAGAGTATTTGACTGAGATCCTTGCCGTGGTCGGTGCGGATTGCGAGTGTGGACTTGACAGGGAATGGGTGCTGGGTACGATGTTACCTGTAAAATGGGATAAACAGATCCAGGCTGAGGTGGCAAAAAGTTTAGGCTTTGATCCCGAGAATCCCATGATTAAGATGGAGGTAAACCGCATTATACACATGGGATCATTTTACTCAGGTGTAGCTGCAACAGATCGGAAAGGATTTTCTAGTTCTGATTCGGCTGTACAAAAAACCATTGGACCTGAAGAAGAATCCGATCTGCATAAATCACTATATCTCACCCTTTTTTTGATGCTGATGATTGTATTAGGAGGAGCGATTATTGTTCTGCGCCGGGCAAAGAAAAGGATATAATTTATCTCATTGCTCTCACCACCGCGGCACCGGCATCAACGCGGCCCCAACCGTATACCATACTATGACCGTTGACATAGCTATCGCTGTATTGGTTATCCCATGTATCGCTATATTGTGCGGGATTGTTTTTATTGATCTTAACCGCTGTTTCTTTTAATATATGTTTAATCTGATTTACAGTAAGGTCTTTATTTACTGAGAGCATTAGCGCTGCAACACCTGCCACAAGAGGAGTGGCGGCAGAGGTACCGCCAAATTCAGCTGTGTAATCCGAGTCCCAGCTGTATCCCAGGGAGCCCATGCGGTCGGTAGTAAATATGCCCAAACTGCCACCATTGGATGGTGCACATACCCATACGTTCTTACCATAGTCGCTGTAATAAGCTTTTTTATCCTCATTTGTGCATGCAGCAACAGCAATTACCTTTTCATAATTGGCATAACCATCCCAATCAAGCGGTTCGTTGCCGTTACCCGCGGCAAAGAATATAGGAATTCCTTTGCCATCCCGCCCATGGGTCACACATATATCGATAACATACTGTGTCAAACGTGGCATGGGCCATAACTCAGGCTTGTAGGCATCCCATGGTCCCCAGGAACAACTGATCACATCCGCTCTATTTTTATAAGCATGATAAAATGCCAGCGCTTCTTCAAAATCACCCAAACGGCCGGCATGACGGATAGGCATAAAGGTACAATCAGGTGCCACCCCAACCGCTATTCCGCCGCCGCGTGCGGCCAATACAACGCCGGCGCAGGAAGTGCCATGATTTTCTGAGAAATGCTCCGGCCTGGGATTGGTATCCCGCCCGGTGGCATCATAGGGATCACGTATTTTCTCGAGAAGGCTGAAATCCGGATGTTCCAGGTCAAAGCCATCATCGATAAGCGCAATCGTTATCTCCGGTGAGCCCCAGCTATAATCCCAGGCTTCAGTGGCATTGCAGTCCGCACCGGGGATCCCGCCACCCTGTCCGGTATTTAACAGGTGCCACTGCCTGGCAAAAGCAGCATCGCTGGGTACAGCTCTACCTACTTTGGCGTCAATAAGACATGGTTCTACGTTTTGATAGATCCCGGTCTGGCTCAGTGCATTGCTTATTTTAATTGGATTTACCTTAGCTTCAGATGTCAATTCAAATACGATCCCTTGTGTTCTCTCCGGAAAACGCCAGACGGCGCGCAAACCATATGCTTGCTCAATTTTGTGTATACTTTTACGCGAGGGTGCTCTCTTGAATTCGACAAATATCTTGTTATCTAATCCTATCTCCATCCCCGGCAAATCTGAATCAAGATCACGCTGCAAAACATGAGAGCAGTATTGTACGATATCACTCTGCTTTCTCAGTCTATCCATGATTTTATCTCTCATAGCTTTAGGACAATGGAAAATGCCAATGCGTTTTCCGGGATATTTTATATAAAACCTTACATCGATCGGTAGCTTTAAATCCCTGCACAGGCGTCCTGGTAAATTGTTCATAACACTGCCGTCTCTCATGTAAACCGCAATCAAATTGGGTGATTTATATAGAGTTATACGTTGTCCGCCCCTTTGAAAGGTTACTTTTTCGTCATTTCTTTTACGGTTGGCTTTAGCATTCATCTTCAGGTTCTCCTAAAATAATAAACTAGAAAAGCAATATGACCTTACAATTTAAAAAAATAAGCTGGTGTAAGATAAAAAATATATATCACTTTCTGATTAGACTCGCTGGTAGGAAAAAGCAACAATAATTAATAATAAAACTACTTCTGATTAATTCCCAAATCACTTTTCATATCATCTATCTGATCCAGATGCTTTTCGAAATTGTCTACAAACTCAGCAAAGTCATCTCGGCTCATGGTTTCAATAATGTTTAAAATATCCTTAAGCAGTTGAATAAAATCTTTTTTTTCCTCAATGCTGTTCAATGAGTGATACATGGCTAAGATTCTCTGAGCAAGATCTTTGTGCTTCATAGATTTTCCTTATAAAAAGTAAATAAAAAATAAGATATCTGTAATAAAATATGCCTGTTTTGAATTATATGAAGCTACCTACGCTTATACTTTTTCAATACCCTGTTTTAACTTACGCAGCCGTTCAATGCATTTGTTCTCTATCTGCTTCTTGAGATACAACCTGTTGAAAATTCTGGTCAGAAATGAACTTGTTATATAAGACACGCGATAGGTGATCTCAGTTGTTCCATCAAGGAGCGATTTTAGTTCAAAATTCGACTTATAATTTCTCAGCAGACGTTTGTTTTTTGAACCTATCTCAAAGAAAGATAAGTGCTTCTCCGGCACGAAATCGGTTATTTCCACATCATAATACATGCCCGGTTTATTTGCCGATATATAGTTACGCAAAATCGAACCCTTTGTAAGAGGTGAATTTCCTCTGATTTGTGCGCTTGCTATATCACCAAACCAATCAGGCATTTTTTCATGATCAATAAGCGTGCGCCAGACAACAGTCGTTGGACTCTTAATAACTTCCGAGCATGAAATACTGGTGTAAGAAGTAGATACAAATCCGACCATTAAAAGAAAGAAGAGGAAAAGTATCATTATTATTGAGATCAGTTTAATTAATTGATACATGTCTTATCAAGCAATTATGTTATGCACAAATCTACTTTGATTATCCTATATTATCAAGGAACTTGTTTTAAACATTCCCGACTTTTAAATTTTTTATAAAATATTTATATGGAGAATAAAGATGGCTGCTTTAATGGTTTCGATTTCCGGGGTGCGCGGCATCGTAGGTTCGAGTTTAACACCCGATGTAATTAAAAGATATTCACTTGCTTTTGCTTCATACCTGAAAGAAGCTACGGTAATTGTCGGTGGAGATTCACGTACCAGTGGTATTTTTGTAAAAAATATTGTAAAGGGGTGCTTGCAGGCAGCAGGATGCCGGGTTATTGATATCGGTATTGTACCTACACCAACGGTGCAGATGGAAATATTATACCATAAAGCAGCTGGCGGTATTGCAATTACAGCCAGCCATAATCCACCTGAATGGAACGGGTTAAAATTTATGGATACTAATGGCCGCTTCTTGAGTCCTGAAAAAGCACAGGAAGTTTATCGTTTGGCTCAAAAAGAAAAATTTAAACTGGAATCGTGGCAGAGCATAGGGAGCGAGGAATTTAGTGGAGATGCCAATAAACGCCATATCGCAGCAATTTTAAACTTGCCCTATCTGAAGCTTGACCAAATTCGGAGAAGAAAATTCAAGGTTGTTGTTGATTGTGTCAATGGTGCCGGGGGCTTGATAATCCCCCTCTTATTAAAGGACTTAGGTTGTGAAACGGTCATTCTGAATGGCGAAGCCCACGGTCGCTTTGCCCATAATCCGGAGCCCTTGCCAGAACATCTCAAGGAGTTGATGGATACCGTAAAGAAAATAAAAGCCGATATCGGTTTCGCCGTTGATCCCGATGTTGATCGCTGTGCTATCGTT
>SMTZ1_10003254_pt1 | contig 16364 bp, 8 predicted proteins | sample DeeMarSWOR136_30_FD_25667 | JGI IMG/M metagenome (IMG submission 25667)
GCGGAATTTGCGAAAGATCTGCCCCTCCTCATCAATTGCACTCGCCGCGTAATACCCCCATAAATGACCGGCCATTGTGTTGAGGATAACCGGAAGAGGTGGGGGAGCGATGGGTATTCCAATGACCCCGTCGGCTATCTGATCAAAACGTGAGTCGCCTTCATCGGCAAAAACTATCACAGTAGCTTTATGTGCTTTAAAAATCGCAACATCTTTGATGACATCTTCTGAAACTGCTTCAGAATTGCCGGCAGCACAGACTAAGATTAAAGGTTCAGCTGACAAATCAATATGCTTTTTGTTTTCTATGATATCAGTCGAAATGGTTTTGTAACAAAGTTCGCTGAGCTTTATCCGTATTTCATCGGCTGCCGCCTTGCTTAGGCCACTGCCGACAACCGCCCAGTATTTTTTAGTGATCGCCTTTTTCACCGAGGTGGCAATAATTTCGCGACCTGCAAAAACCTGATCCATTAAGCGCGGCGCAGACTCGAGATGATGCAACTCTGTTATGATGTCATCGTCCGTCAGCGTCCCCAGAAGTTGAGCAAAGAACAATCCTAGCAGTTGTCCTGCGACAATCTGGGCGTAAAAGGCCTTGGTGGAAGCTACAGACATTTCAATATCACGTCCGTCACTGGTATAGAAGACACCGTGTGATTTGGTGGTGATGTCGGATTGCCTGCGGTTTACAATGGAAATAACATGCGCACTGCGTTCTCTGGCCATTGCCACTGCCCGATTGGTGTCAGTGGTGGTTCCTGATTGCGTTATCGGGATCACCAGTGTATCAGCCAGATCGTCTTTCATTCCGAAACCGCTTAGCTCCGACGCTACTCGGGCAAGGATATTAAGAGGCTTGCCCTTAAGATAGTCAGACATAATATCGGCTACTGCCTGGCCAGCTACAGCAGCTGTTCCATGACCAATGACAATGATTTTTTTGATAGCACCATTCTTAAGCCCGATCCGGACTGCGGCCGGAACCATGTCAGTCCCTAGGTTAAACACCACATGCGCAGGAGATTGGTCAACCGTGGAGATACGATATTTACCCCGTAGAGTTCTTCGAACCGATAGCGCGGATTCGGAAATTTCTTTAAGAAAATAATGAGGGTATTTGCCGCGGTCGATATCCCTAGTGGTGATTTCTGCTTTTTGAAGGACATCACCCGTCAGTTGAATACTTGTCCCGTCATAGAAACTGGCGGCAATGCCTTCGATGCCTCCCACATCCTGATCTAGGATAAAGATCTGTCCGTTAGCCATGCCATGGCCTGTTTCACCATTCATTCTCAAAAAATTTGGCATGATTTCCACAAGGCCATACAGTTCCGAGGAAAACATGTATTGGTCAGCACTAATTCCTATATAGATGGACTGCCCGCTGCCTTTGAGCGCCAGAAACGTTTTACGTGGCTCTAGATTGCTGGTCATTGCAATGGCGTGCGACCCCTCAAAATCGTTGACAGCCAGGCGAAACGCCTCGGACAGATTGTGTCCTTCCTTCAGATACTTTTCAATCTGCAGTGGGATGATTTTCGTATCAGTTGTGATCTGCGGAGCGATCAAATCACCTCCTGCCTCAAGGGATTCCCTGAGTGCCAGGTAGTTATCAATATCCCCGTTTAAAACCACATTTATTTGTACCTTGGCGCCGGGATAAAATGGAGAAAATGATGAGTATTGACTCGTAGTATAGTTATTCACCGGATGGCAGTTTTCTTCTGTGATAGAACCTAAGGAGGCCCAGCGGGTATGGGAAAGCGTTGTTTCAAAAACCGTATCCGAAGCGGCAAAATATCTCAGTATCCGGTCATTTTGAATAGAATTTCTCAGGTCTATGACATTCCATCCCAGTTCGCCCACAATTGAAAATGTCTTATAGGTGAAGGTAAATGTGGTGTGTTTGGTGCCGTATGTTTGGCTCCTCGATACAGAAATGGAGTGGCTTACCAAATCACCTTCTTGAGTACGCCGCTGATAATCTTTGGTTAATCCGTTTTCTTCGATTTGCCGTATCGCTTTATGTACCTCTTTTTCATCATTCAGGGTGAAGGTCAATTGTATGCCAGCAGAATCGCGGCCCCTTACTTCCAGTCGGTCTAATGCGTTTAACAGCAGATTGAGTTTCCTGTATTTTCGGAAGGTGGAAGGTTTTACCGCAGAAGGGTTCTCCATGCCGGTCAGCATGAGCACCTTTTGCAGATTGGATAGAACATCTTTTTCCAGAATCCAGAAGATGTCCTTAAACATAAGAATCCGATTGTTGATCACCTCCAGATCAACGGATTCAATAAAGGCGGCCTGTTCCTCCAGGCATTTCTCTTCATCAGCAATAAACTGTTTCATTTCAGCGGCAATCCTGGAAAGATCAGCCGCCCGGGCAGGTCGAAAAAAGAGAAATTCCTGTGCATCCTCGCGCTTAAGTTCAGATATGGCCAAATCAATGGCCTCAAGGGCATTCGCACCTCTCAAATAATTCGCTGCCGTGTTTTTCCCGCTGAAGATTGTATTTAGATCGGCGCTCTTAACCTTTTTCCACAGGGTGGATATTGTGAGGTCGGCTTTTATTTGCATAGGCCTTCTTTGCATACGGCAGGTCATCAAGCCGGCAAAACCGCAATTAAGACATCCGGGAAGAATTGGGAAAAAGATAATGGCAGGCTCTTTTACAGCGGCAGGACGGCAGCCTATATAAACCCGGCAATGTACGACAAAAAACAGAAAATTGTATAGGATATTGAACACCTTGATGTAAATCATCGTCACCCTCTTCCACTATGCCCTTACTGGTTTTAGGGGCATGCTATTTCACAATAAAAACAGGTCACCTTCTTTGTTGGCATATGGAAGGAATTTTCCCATTCCAATCGGCATATTTGCCCCCCGACGCCGATATTGCAGACCATATCTTGTTTCAAAATAATGATTTTGGCAAAAGCCTTCATAAAATGCCTTGCATTAAACTAAATCTGTCTTCCAGCAAAAGACTTCGTAGCTATTATTATATACCTTAATCAACTTTTATACCAGAAACCTTAACTATCTTTACTTTTTATATCATTATTGGCTGATGTCTAAAATCCAAAAAAGTAAAGGGGGGATACCAATTTGTGATATATAATTAATATTCCTATGATTAAATGCATGACCATTTCTGCAGCTATTGATGATATAAAATTTCTGCTGGAAAAGGTCAAAGCCTATCCAGAGTTAATTAGATGTGACTTTGTTCACGGGGTAACCTGTTTCCATCTATATATATGAAAAAATGGCGCAGCGCATTCAGAGAGGCTTCCTTCCAGAAAACGTGTTGAAAAATTGCGCATGGTTGTTATAAACTGAATTATAAAATATTATAAACTGCGCCTTCTGGCAAATAGTAGCTCTGAAGTATTTGTATTGACGGCTTTTTATACAAGTAATGAAAAGGGGAATAAGAAGTGATTCTTATCATTGATTTCGGTTCACAGTATAATCAGCTGATTGCACGGCGGGTTAGAGAAAATCATGTCTACTGCCAGATTGAACCTCCAAACATTCCTATTGCCGACGTCAAAGCCATGGAGCCCGAAGGTATAATTTTATCGGGCGGTCCGGCCAGCATTTATAGCAGCGGCGCGCCACGTGTGGGCAAGGGCATCTTCAGTCTGGGCATCCCCATCTTGGGCATCTGCTATGGCCTGCAATACATGATTGATACTCTGGGCGGTAAGGTAATCGGTTCAAAAAAGCGCGAATATGGATTTGCCGAACTACTTATAAAAAAACAAGATAGTCTATTTAAAGGTGTGCAGGAAAAAACACAGTGCTGGATGAGCCACGGTGATTCCATAGGATTCCTGCCAAAAGGATTTGTTATTACGGCATCCACCTCCAATTCAGAGGTGGCCGCAGCCGAAGATATTCGACGACATTTTTACGGCCTGCAATTCCATCCGGAAGTTGTTCATACAAAAGAAGGCAAAAAGATGCTGGCAAATTTCCTGTTTAATATTTGCCGATGCAAAAAATCCTGGTCAATGAAATCATTTGCGTCTCAAGCCATAGAGGAAATCCGCAATCAGGTAGGTAAGGAAAAGGTTATACTGGGACTTTCCGGCGGTGTTGATTCCTCCGTTGCTGCTGTTTTAATTCACAGGGCTATCGGTAAACAATTAACATGCATTTTTGTGGATAATGGCGTGCTGAGAGCGAGAGAGGCGGAACGAGTTATCAAAATGTTCAAAAAACATCTCCATATAAATCTGCGTTTCGTTCGATCGGGAAAACTGTTTTTGAAAAGGTTGAAAGGCGTTATTGATCCCGAGAAGAAACGAAAGATCATAGGCCGCACATTTATTGAAGTTTTTGATCAGGAAGCCCGCAAGATTAAAAACGTGAGGTATCTAGCCCAGGGCACCTTGTATCCGGATCTGATCGAGTCGCGTTCAGCCTTCGGTGGTCCAAGCGCTGTAATAAAATCACATCATAATGTTGGGGGGCTTCCGAAAAAAATGACTATGAAACTGGTTGAACCGCTTAAACACCTCTTTAAAGATGAGGTGCGCCTCCTGGGAAAGGAGTTAGGATTGGCTGACGACGTACTCTGGCGACAGCCTTTTCCAGGGCCCGGTCTGGCGATTCGCATCATCGGTGATGTGACCGCTCAACGCCTATCTGTTCTTCGAAAGGCCGATACAATACTCTGGGAGGAAATCCGTGCCAATAATCTTTATCACCGGCTTTGGCAATCCTTTGTGGTGCTCTTGCCGATAAAGAGCGTTGGCATTATGGGCGATCAGCGCACCTATGAAAATATCCTGGCTATTCGTGCTGTCACCAGTAACGACGCTATGACAGCTGACTGGGCACGGTTGCCTCATAATATCCTTGCGCGGATTTCCAACCGCATTATTAATGAGGTGCGAGGAGTCAACAGGGTTGTTTACGATATCAGTTCCAAGCCGCCAAGCACGATTGAGTGGGAATAAAAAAATGAGGTGAGTCAAAAATGGACTCACCTCATTTTTTTCTAAGCATAATCATGCTTGTTAATAAGGATTATGAAGCCTTGACCGATATCTTGCGAGGTTTGGCAGCTTCGACCTTAGGCAGTTTTAACCTCAGAACGCCGTCTTTCATCTCAGCTTCAATTTTTGCCTGATCTATCACTTCTGACAGGTAGAATTGCCTGTAATATTTCCCGGTCCTGTATTCCCTGAATATCTCTACTTCACCCTTACTCTCCGGCGCCTGTACCTCTCCATCAAGTGTTAATACGGCCTCACGGAGGTCAATTGTCAGGTTATCTGATTTTACGCCCGGCATATCAGCCAATATTATCATCTCTTTTTCCGTTTCAAATATATCAACATCCGGGGTAAATACGAGCCCCGGTCTGGTCTGTTCCATGGGATGAGCCAACTCCGCCTTTTCTTTGACCTGTAATGCCTTGGTTTCGGTATCTGTCATAATAAATCCCTCCCTTCTATAAATATCCTCAATTAATTTGCTTTAACGGTAATCTGCTTGGGCTTGCCAATGTCAGCCTTTGGCAAAACCACATTAAGTATGCCATCAATGCTCTTCGCTTCGACCTTTGCTGTATTGATCTGACCTGGAAGGGTAAGAACCCTGCTGAATTTGCCGGATTCTCTCTCTCTTCTATGATATTTTGCCCCCTCCCCTTCGATGGCAATCTTCCTTTCCCCTGAAATGGATATGCTATTGCTGGTTACAGAGATATCGATTTCATCCGCCTTTATCCCGGGGAGCTCTGCACGAATAAAATATCTTTCACCATCCTCCATTACATTGACCAAGGGAAATACGCCTGCGAATTCTTCTCTTAATACACCCCTGGAAAAACTATCTGAAAGCCTATCCAACTCCCTTTGCATACGATTGAATTCTTCAAAAAAAGGACTCCTAAAATACGACCTTTGCCAATCTGGCCCTCTTCTAAATAGCAACATTGTTCATTCCTCCTTTCCAAAAATGCTTTATTCAAGAAAGCATGCATTTACCCTAAAGAAAAGCTGTAATATCAATAGGATATGCTTTAAACGAGAAAAAATATAATCACGATCAATTATCAGTCAAGGGGGTATATTATTTTTTTTAAAATGATAAAATAGGCACGATTATAACTGCCAGATGTGCAAGCCTGATTTAATCCTCCTTTTAGGGGGAGGTCACAGAAAGGAGGAGAGGAGACGATGATCCACTAATAAAACTATCTTGGAGGAGAGTATACTGCCTTCACCTGTTCCAGTAAAATACCTCTTTCATTCGCATCCTGAGGAAAATATGTTGCTTCTGCTATAGATGTATTTCTTTCGCCACCCACATTGATCTTGCCTTGCCATATAACACGATTTTCCCAATATATGATACCTTCAATCTTGTACACATATGTCCCTGCCGCGACTGTCTTCCCAGTATTATCAGTTAAGTCCCATAAAAGTTCATTCGTCCCTGCCCGCTGAGTTGCACCGCTCACCGCATCTATTTCTGCCTGGGATCTATTCTCCCAGTCTGATGTCTTAATCCACTCCGGCAATGACTGAAGCCGCTTCTTGAAGCCTCCTCTTGCGGTGAATTGTGTTGCAAACAAAGTCTTTACATAATTACCGTCTTTATCCTCAATCCATACTGCAATCTGGTTGCTTGCTATGGTGGGAATTTTATGAAGAACATAAGATATTGTTACTGTTCCCGAACTTTCCTGCCCTGCCGAAAGTGGAATACCCGCCATACTGATGAAAATCAGTAAAAGGATAACATTCAAGAAGATTTTCATGATGACTCTCCCAATTGCTGTTGGCAAATTATCTACCGCTGAAAACCTAAAAGCCCTCTTTTCTTAGATGAAGGACCCTAAATGCTATTGATCAAAATCAAATATTTCGTCATTCTGGGTATGGACCCTAATATGGTATTGTAAAAGAAATCGAAATAAATCACTACTAATTAAAATCCGGGATTCATGAACGATATCGATGATATTTTTCCACTTCAATCTTCAGCCAGGCCGGCCAGAATTTCTCAGCAATAGGATAGCTCGCGTCCAAAGCCTGGAACGATCCATCTCCTGCCACCTCCCTGATCCTTTCAAGAGAATTATATCTTACTTCATCAACGCCTATCAGCTTTGCCATGGCCCTGTTTATCTCATCTTCGTTCTTATCGTATGGATTGTCATCTTGAAATGCCCTCTGAACTGCAAGCTCATCAAGGCATTCGATGCCGCGATGCCACTCTTTAAATGATGGAAAGAACATGGGGCCGTATGATACCCAAAACTCGATATACTTGGCACCTGCATTATACACGACCCATATAGAACCGCCTTCACTCACGCTTCCTCTTACAATGCTGTCATCTCCCATAGCAATATTCTTATTTTTTAATATAGAATCAATGCCCCCGAACTTGAGCCCAACCTCCTTGGACCTAGCCTGCCTTTCACCCTCCTGAAAGGTTCTAATTGCCTGGGGAAGCTTTATAAGCGCTGGAAACAGGCCCTTGCCAAAACCCTGCGCAAGTCCTACAGAAACACCCCAGCCTGATTCCGGATTGGGAATCACGATATCCGCCTTTGAAGTCTTGTAATGATATACGAGTTTAAGGCCAAGATCTCTCCTTATCTCGAATATCTCCTTTCCCCTGAAGAGTGACGCAACATTACCGAAATATACACCCTGAAATATGTCAGGCATGACAGGTTCTTCTCTTAATCTTTTTATCTCAATCCCGGAGGATGAGCATATCGTCATCTCAGAACCATCGTATTCGCGTTCAATCATGCCACCCAGCCTCCTGTGTGAACATGACTCGGAGCTTACAATAAATGCACCATCGATAGTTCCATAACAGAAGGGCTCGAACGCCGAGGAATCATTCAATGTAACGAGAATGACCTCTCTGCCATCATATACCAGCGCCGTTAATGCGAAGGTTGCCCTCCCGCGCAGCCTGTCCAGCAACTTTTCTCCGGCCTCAAATCTAATGCCTTCCTCGCTAATGTATTTATGCAACAGGGCGCCTATAATTTCTGTCTTGTTGGTTGTATGGAATCTGTAATCATTTTCAAGCTCCTCCTTAAGATCATCCTCCTTAATAAGATAGCCATCCATAGTCAACACGATCTTGTATCTCGAATCTTTTGATGGAAGAATCTCTATTGGTTCAGAGTTTGCCTTCTCAGCTATTGAACTTTTTGTATAACCGATATTTCCTATCGCGGCGAGAGGTCCTAGACCCTGAAATGTATTGATAATCCTGTTATCTACGACTTCAGCGATCCTGCCCAATCCCTTATGCACATAAATCCCTTTTGTAGTCCCAATAGCCAGACCTGTACTAGCCTTGCCCCTGTGCTGACAGGCGCCAGTAGCAAAGAAGGCTTTACTTACCATATCCCTATCATTCGGTCCATAAATGCCCACTATACCATCCATATTTATCCTCCATGGTCGATTTCCGATTATTTAATGTCAGCGTGATAATTCTGAAGGGACTTGACCTTCCCATGACCCTTGCGGAATGCCGAGATCCCCCTTGCAGCTGCGACACCGGCTGCGAGGGTGGTAATATAAGGTATCTTATACTTGATTGCGGCCTTACGTATATATGAATCATCCTGCTTGCTCATCTTTCCGCTGGGTGTATTAATGATAAGATGGATTTCGCCGTTCATTATCCCATCAACAATATTGGGGCGTCCCTCGTAAATCTTTAGGATAAGCTCTGACTTGATGCCATTTTCTGAAAGAAATCTATTTGTTCCATTAGTGGCCTTTATTTTGAATTCCAAGTTATCAAACTGCTTGGCCAGCTCAAGGACAGCGGGTCTATCCTTTTCTGATACCGTGATCAGGACAGTCCCCTCTGAGGGAAGTACCATTTGCGTGGCTTCCTGGGACTTATAATATGCAAGCCCGAAGGAATCGGCAAGACCCAGCACTTCGCCTGTTGACCGCATTTCAGGACCAAGAACAGGATCCACCTCAGGAAACATGTTGAATGGGAACACGGATTCTTTCACCCCGAAATGTAGAATAGACCTGGGCTTTATATCAAGTTCTGAAAGTTTTTTGCCCAGCATGATCTGGGTCGCAACGCGAGCCATGGATATATTACATACCTTTGATACAAGAGGTACTGTCCTTGAGGCTCTGGGATTTGCCTCAAGGATGTAAACCGTGTCATTGCAAATAGCGTACTGGATATTCATAAGGCCGACGACATTTAATTCAATGGCTATCCTTCTGGTATATTCATTTATAGTTTCAATATGCCTGGGTGCTATACTTACTGGAGGTATCACGCATGCCGAATCTCCAGAGTGCACCCCTGCAAGCTCAATATGTTCCATAACAGCCGGGACAAATGCATCTGTTCCGTCGGCAATAGCGTCGGCCTCTGCCTCAATGGCATTTTCAAGAAACCTATCTATCAGGATGGGTCTTTCAGGGCTGATGTCCTTTGCCGCACTAACATAACTGATAAGCATCTCATCATCATGAACTACTTCCATAGCCCTTCCGCCCAGCACAAATGAAGGCCTCACAATCAAAGGATATCCTATCCTTCTAGCAATGTTAAGGGCCTCTTCTATGGTGCTTGCCATATCTGATTCCGGCTGAGGAATCCCCAACTTCTGCATCATCCTCCTAAAACGGTCACGATCTTCAGCAAGATCGATCGTATCAGGAGATGTCCCTATTATCTTAACTCCTGCATCGGCCAGCTCAGTGGCAATATTCAGGGGTGTCTGGCCCCCGAACTGTACTATCACACCATCAGGCTTCTCTTTCTCATAAATACTCAGGACATCCTCGACCGTCAAGGGTTCAAAGTAGAGCTTGTCCGACGTATCATAGTCCGTGGACACAGTCTCAGGATTGCAGTTTACCATTATAGATTCAAAACCTTCATCCCTTATCGCAAAGGCCGCATGGACGCAGCAATAGTCGAACTCTATGCCCTGCCCTATCCTATTAGGCCCTCCCCCAAGGACCATAATCTTGCGCCTGTTACTTGTACCAACTTTATCAGGCCCATTATAGGTAGAATAATAATAGGCAGCATCTTCAACCCCGCTTACAGGAACAGGCTCCCAGGCTTCCACAACACCCATTGTAATCCGTCTTGTCCTGATATCTTTTTCGGGAATCCTTAACAGTTGAGAAATATATTTGTCTGAAAAACCGTCCAGTTTTGCCTGTTTCAAAACCGGATCAGGAAGCCCTTTCCCTCTATATCTAATTATCTCTTCCTCCAGGTCTACCAGTTCCTTCATCTGTTCTATGAACCATGGCTTGATATATGTCTTTTCGTAAAGCATATTGATATCAGCACCTTTTCTCAGGGCCTCGTACATGATAAACTGTCGTTCACTGGATGGTTCTGAAAGAAGGTCGAGGAGGTCTTCAAGAGATTTTTTATTAAAATCCTTAGCAAAGCCAAGCCCATATCTACCCTGTTCCAACGATCTGATTGACTTTTGAAATGCCTCCTTGTAGTTTTTTCCTATACTCATCACTTCTCCCACAGCCTTCATCTGTGTGCCCAGCCTGTCCTCTGATCCCTTGAATTTCTCAAATGCCCATCTCGAGAATTTTACTACAACATAATCGCCCCAAGGCGTGTACTTATCCAGGGTACCCTCGCGCCAGTAAGGTATCTCATCAAGAGTCATGCCGCCCGCAAGCAGGGCTGAAACAAATGCTATGGGAAATCCTGTGGCCTTTGAAGCAAGGGCCGATGACCTGGAGGTCCTGGGATTAATCTCAATTACTACTACCCTGCCGGTCTCTGGATCATGGGCGAATTGTATGTTGGTACCCCCTATAACCTTTATGGCCTCTACAATATCATATGAATACCTCTGGAGACGTCTCTGGAGGTCGGGATCAATAGTGAGCATAGGTGCGGTGCAATAGGAATCGCCGGTATGTACGCCCATAGCGTCCACGTTTTCAATAAAGCATACGGTGATCATCTGATTCTTGGCATCCCTAACCACCTCAAGCTCCAGTTCTTCCCACCCTAGGACAGATTCCTCCACCAGTATCTGGCCTACTAGGCTGGCTGAAATACCTCTATTGGCAATGGTTCTTAGTTCTTCAATGTTATAGACAAGACCTGAACCTGTACCCCCCATGGTGTAAGCAGGACGTATAACAACGGGGTAAACAAGCTTATCGGCGATTCTTTCGGCCTCTTCTACACTAAAGGCCGGTTCGCTCTTTGGTATCTCAATACCGAGACTTGACATGGTATCTTTAAAGGCGACTCTATCTTCACCCCGCTTAATAGCATCCACCTCTACTCCAATTACCTTGACACCATACCTGTCGAGAACTCCCGTACGCGCTAGTTCTGAAGACAGATTCAGGCCCGACTGACCCCCTAGGTTAGGTAGCAAAGCGTCCGGTCTTTCTTTTTCAATTATTTCCGTCATTACCTTAAGATTAAGGGGTTCGATGTATGTAGCATCGGCCATCCCCGGATCGGTCATTATGGTGGCAGGATTCGAATTAACTAGCACTATCTCATATCCAAGCTTCCTGAGGGCCTTGCAGGCCTGGGTCCCTGAATAGTCGAATTCGCATGCCTGACCAATAATGATAGGACCTGAGCTGATGATCATCACCTTCTTTATATCCTTGAGTTTAGGCATCCATTCCTCCAGTTCTATAATTAGTAACGTTAAAAGTCTTGACACTATCAGATCTGACTAGCTCAGATATTCCTCATGGGACATCTAAGATAACACATATTCATGTCTTCACATAAGTTCTCGATTCCCATGCCAATACTTTTGAACGTTACCAATATATTGAGCTTAGGCAAATTATCAGAAAAGATTAAAAAATTTGGGGGCATACCTAATTACCCCCATGAAATTAAACGCCTTTTAGGGTATGGGATTTCATACTTTTTTAAAGTGCGGCTAATATATTTAAGCCAGCCATTAGTGTCAAGCGCTTATATATGCTCCTCTATAAACAGATTATTTGTAAAACAATTTTGTCAATTATTTCTTGCATCCATACAAAATTGTTATAGATATCGGAAAACCTTGGAATAGACAGCAAACTTTAAATATCTGATATTTCTATAAAATAATTATGATGAAATAGATGGCATGATCATTGCTAAAATATTTTTTAGAAGTCAAGAAGAAGGGTTAAAGCTATGAACTCAGGAGATACTGTCTTTGTCTTATTATCAGCCTCATTTGTTATGCTAATGACGCCGGGCCTTGCCCTTTTTTACGGTGGCATGGTACGCAATAAGAATGTCTTGGGGACTATCATGCAAAGTTTTATTATTCTTGGAATCATTTCCGTCGAGTGGATCCTTTGGGGCTATTCAATGTCTTTTGGCGCTGATCATGGTGGCATCATCGGGGGACTTGATTGGTTTGGCCTCAGGGGTGTCGGAATGGAACCAAGCGCTAACTATGGAGCTTCTGTCCCTCACCTTGCCTTTATGATATTCCAATGCATGTTTGCTGTTATCACGCCCGCCCTTATAACAGGCGCATTTGCGGAACGAATGAAATTCAGCGCATTTATAATCTTCACCATACTATGGGCAACAATTGTATATAATCCGCTGTGTCACTGGGTATGGGGCGCCAGTGGATGGATAAACAAAATGGGAGCAATGGACTTTGCAGGTGGAACGGTTGTTCATATCAATTCCGGACTATCCGCTTTAGCTGCAGCGATAATAGTCGGCAAGAGGAGAGGTTTTGGAAATACATCCTATATACCACACAATGTTCCTATGACAATAACAGGGGCCGCCCTCCTTTGGTTCGGATGGTTCGGCTTTAATGCGGGAAGCGCTCTATCCGCAAATGGAATTGCAGCTAATGCCTTTGTTGTCACCCATATAGCCTCTTCAGCAGCAGCCATAACATGGATAATAATGGAAGTTTTACATAGGGGTAAACCCACTACTCTGGGCGCCGCAAGTGGCGCGGTTGCTGGATTAGTTGCTATTACTCCTGCATCAGGTTTTGTAGGGCCTATATCCTCTTTAATCATCGGAGGTTTTTCAGGCGCAATCTGTTATGGAGGTATAATGTTAAAATCCAAACTCGGATATGATGACTCCCTTGATGTTGTAGGGATTCACGGGATAGGTGGTATCTGGGGAGCCCTTGCAACAGGGCTTTTTGCGAGCAGATCGATTAATCCTGCGGGTTTAGATGGCCTATTTTACGGTAATTACGGACAACTCTGGATACAATTAATATCTGTTATTATAACAATGCTCTTTTCATTTTTTATGACATTGATAATACTCAAATTTGTTGATCTGATTATAGGATTAAGGATCACTGAAGAAGAGGAAGAGAGGGGCCTTGATTTAAGTCTGCATAATGAAACTGGTTATAGCCTATAGTTGTAAAGACTCATCCCCGAATCAAAGTATCTGAATGGGGCCTTATCTCATATATAACGCGTTATATAAATAAAAGGAGTATATATTATGAAAAAAATTGAAGCCATTATAAAGACATTTAAACTCGACGATGTTAAGGAAGGCCTTTCTTCTCTTGGGGTTAAGGGCCTGACTGTAAGCGAAGTAAAAGGGTTTGGCCGTCAGCGGGGTCATAAGGAGATATACCGTGGCGCAGAGTATCAGGTGGACTTTGTCCCTAAGATTAAGATAGAAATTGTTATGGACGCAGAACTTGTGCCTGACGCAATAAAGGTTATCCGGCAAAAGGCGGCAACAGGTCAGATAGGTGATGGTAAGATCTTCATAATCCCGATTGAGGAGGTGATCCGTATAAGAACAGGGGAGAAAGGAAAGGACGCTATATAGACTGTCTATAAACTACCCGAAGCGCCATATTTTGATATAATAAGAAAAGTCTATAAAATGAATTAGATATAGGATATAACATATTGTAATGATTAATAATATAGCTAAGTTAAATAAAGATTTGATATATGATTCATCCAGTGAAACAGCAACGAGGCATGCCCATGATGAACTCAGAATGTCTAAGGATGCTATTGAATACCGCTTTTCTTCCGGAGAGATAAAAGAGGACTTTCATGAGATTTACTCAGAAATACTTGACCAATATTTCCGGTCGGTTATCCAGGAAAGTAATACCGGACAAAATCTTTTCAAGAAAAAGATACCTTTTTCACTGGTCGCCGTAGGCGGATATGGGAGAAGGGAGCTATGTCTCTATTCTGATATAGACATATTTATTCTTTTCAATAAAAAAATATCTATCGATGCAAAATCGTTGACAGAGGAGATATTCTATCCCTTATGGGATCTAGGGTTGGAACTAGGCTATGGAGTACGCAACATTAATGACTGTCTAACCCTTGCCAATAACAATTTTCAAGTATTGACATCCCTCCTTGACGCGCGCTTCCTGTGCGGCGACTCATTGTTATACCTTAACCTAATTGAAAATCTTCATAAAAAGGTGGTCCGTAAAAATTTTGCCACCCTTATTAAATGGCTCAAGGACATTGATAAGGTACGTATCAATACTTACGGGGTGGCGAGCCATCTTCTCGAACCGAATCTAAAAGAGGGTGTAGGAGGACTTAGAGATTATCACCATATTCTATGGATTACAAAGTGCTTCAATCATATAAGAGATTTTGAGGAGATGAAGCATCTTGGTAAGATATCCAAAAGAGAATATCTTGAACTTGAAAAGATGGTTAGGTTTATTCTCTTAGTCAGAAACCATCTACACCAGATTTCAGGACGCAAAAACGATAGGCTCAATTTTGAATATCAGGAAGAGATTGCGCGCAGGCTGGGATATAAAAATATGAATAAGATTCCCGCAGTAGAGCAATTCCTCGGAAAGCTTCATTCATATATGGAAACTATAAAGAGTCTTAACCGTTCATTTCTCTTAAGTAATGCTCCTAAGGGCAGGAAGGCTAAAAACGACCTCCGTCCTAAGGATATCTCAAAAGGGCTACATATATTTAATGACGAGCTAGGATTTAATGCAATCAAGAATATTGTATCAGAGCCCTATATTCTTATTGATATCCTAGAAAAAAGTTCGGTTTCAGGCTACCCCCTGTCCTTAGACGCAAAGAGGCTTATAAAGGAATACCTTTATCTCGTTGATGATAGATACAGGAGTTCCGAGAAGGTGGTTCAGTCATTCTTGAACATCATAAATAGTCAGAACGCTATTACGACCCTTGACCAGATGTGTGAGACAGGATTTCTGGACGCCTTTATCCCCGAATTTGGTGAGATAAGGGACCGTGTCCAATTCGATGCCTATCATATATTTCCGGTTGGAAGACATTCACTTCAAACGGTTGCTTATCTTAAAAATATATCAAAGGAAAAGGATATACTGCTTATTGATTTATTTGCGGACCTGGAAGATCGTGAATCCCTTTTATTGGCAGGCCTCTTCCACGACATAGGTAAAAATGGAAAAGGACACGCTCGTAGAGGTGTAAAGATCGCTAAAAGGATACTGGAACGTTTTGGTTATCCATCAAAACCAACAGAAGAGATATTATTTCTTATTGAAAATCACCTCCTGCTTACAGAAACGGCTACACGCAGGGACCTTAATGACGAAAAGGTCATTATCCAGTGTGCCCGAAAAATAGCTAGTATTGACCGATTAAAGGCCCTTTATCTTCTGACATGGGCTGATTCAAATGCTACCGGACCAAGGGCATGGAATGAATGGATAGCTGATCTTGTTAAAGAGATCTTTTTCAAGATTCTCCATATCCTTGAAATGGGAGAGCTGGCGACACCTGATTCATCACAAAAGATCATCAAGGTGAAAAAACAGCTCCGTCATCTCGCCCGCAATCATATTGGCAAAAGCGAATTTAATAGGCTCTTTGATGTAATGTCCACACGATACAAACTGAATACTGATGTTGAGGACATCGTTCATCATCTTAAGATGCTCGAAAAACTTAAAGAGGAGACAGAAAATTATCAATCAAATCCCTTTATTCTTGATATTAGGGATAACAAAAAAAGCAACTCCTGGGAGGTGACCTTCCTGGGGAAAGATAGGCCTGGCCTCTTTTCCGACATCACGGGAGTAATGGCTTTAAATAATATTAATATCCTGTCATCCAATATATATACATGGGCCGATGGAACAGCCGTTGATATCTTTTCTGTTACCAGCCCTCTTGATCCTATTAATCCAGATGAAACATGGAGAAAGATCAAGATGGATCTGAAAAATACTTTTAGCGGTAAGCTTGCTTTGCCTTATCGCCTAAGTCAGAAGGCTATCCCGTCCATTATCGCAAACCGCGGTAAGCCTTCTCTTCCTCCAGAGGTAGTAATAGATAATAAGTCATCAGACTTTT
>SMTZ1_10003255_pt1 | contig 16362 bp, 18 predicted proteins | sample DeeMarSWOR136_30_FD_25667 | JGI IMG/M metagenome (IMG submission 25667)
AAGTTCCTGCCACTGCACACCATAACCCACGTTTCCGATCCCCTGTTCATTAGCGCGCCCGGGTGACCGGTATCATTGCAGGGCTGTAGGCCGATAAATCGGCCTACAGCCCTCTTGTCTTCTCATACTAAATGCTGTGGTAATAGTATTGACAATAACTATATGTTGTGGTATTATCAAAAACCACCCTATATACTTTATTTGAGCGTTATGAGATGTCCCTATTGTGGCTATGATGATTCTAAGGTTATCGACTCCCGCGAGGTGAACGAAGCGATCCGTCGCCGCCGCGAGTGCCTTGGGTGTGGCTCCCGCTTCACCACATATGAGCGAGTTCATACAGCTACCCTGCTGGTGATTAAGAAGGATGGACGGCGGGAGGAGTTCAGCCGCGAGAAATTGGTCGCCGGGATTCGAAAGGCCTGCGCCAAGCGCCCTGTACCCCAAGAGACAATTGAGCAAATGGTCGATGACATCGAGGACCGGCTTCGTAAGTCAGGAACGGGAGAGGTGGCCACCTCGGTAATCGGGGACATGGTGATGGAGAGGCTGCGCCAGCTCGATGGCATCGCCTATATTCGCTTCGCCAGCGTCTACCGCGCCTTCGCCGACATCGAGGAGGTTCGCGAAGCGGCCGATGCCTATGCCAGGCTCAGGCTGCTCTCTGACGCCACAAGTCAGCTCCTCCTCTTTTCGAACGAAGAGCTTGCTACTGTGGCTCGCAGTGTCGCTAAGACAGCGACAAGCAACCAGAGGAGAGAGGGAAGTGAGCGAAAAAAGCAGGTCAGAACGTCTTCTGCGTAATAGAATTGCCCGCGCCGTCTTTAGTGCCGCCGATTCTATTGGCATATCGGATAGAGAGCTGGCGGAGCAACTCACTGAGCAGGTGATTCAGCGCCTGGAGCAAACCTACCAGAGCTTTCCTGGGATGGAGAGCGTCATACCCGAGTCGAGGCTGAGGCCTGCAGAAATTCAGGCTACGGTGAAGCAGGTACTGGCTGAGAAGGGTAAGGACAGGGTTGAAGTTAAGGCGCCCAAGCGGAAGGCTCGCCGTGGCAAAATAGCGCCAAAGGAATTGGGGATAGATATTCCCTTCTCTGAAAACGCCATGAAGGTTCTTGAGAAGAGATACCTTATGAAGGATGAGCAGGGTCAGGTTATCGAAACGCCCCAAGAGATGTTTCGCCGCGTGGCTAAAAATATCGCCTCCGCCGAGCTCCTCTATGACCCCAAAGCGGATGTGAAGGACAGGGAGGAGGAGTTCTGTCGGGTGATGACGAATCTCGATTTCCTGCCCAACTCCCCAACCCTAATGAATGCCGGTCGGGACCTTCAGCAGCTCTCCGCCTGCTTCGTCCTACCCATAGAGGACTCCATGGAATCTATATTCAATGCTGTAAAATACACTGCGCTAATTCATAAAAGCGGTGGGGGCACTGGTTTCTCCTTCTCCAGGCTGAGGCCGGAGGGTGATATGGTTGGCTCCACAGGAGGGGTGGCCAGCGGGCCTGTTTCCTTCATGAGAGCCTTCGATACGGCCACCGATGTCATCAAACAGGGGGGGATGCGCCGGGGCGCCAACATGGCTATATTAAACGTAAATCACCCTGACATCATGAAGTTCATCACCGCAAAGGAGAAAGGCGACAACTTCACCAACTTCAATCTTTCGGTGGCTGCAACCAATGAGTTTATGAGGGCGGTTGCGGACGGCGCTGATTATGACCTGATAACCCCCCGCAATGGGGCAGTTCAGGGGAAGCTAAACGCCAAGGAGGTCTTCGATAAGATCGTGGATCTGGCGTGGCGGACCGGCGACCCCGGACTTGTCTTCATAGATCGGATCAATGATGCTAACCCCACCCCGAAGCTGGGGGCTATCGAGAGCACCAACCCCTGTGGGGAGCAGCCTCTTCTACCCTACGAATCCTGCAATCTGGGGTCGATCAACCTATCAAGGATGGTCTGCGATGGGAAGATCGACTATGACAAGCTGGCTGAGACAGTAAAAACTGCTGTCAGGTTCCTAGACAATGTGATCGATAAAAACAACTTCCCACTTCCCCAGATCGAGGAGATGACTAAAAAGACGAGGAAGATCGGACTTGGGGTGATGGGCTTCGCCGATATGCTGATTAAGTTAGGCGTTTCCTATGATTCGGAGGAGGCGCTCAAGGTTGCTGAGCAAGTGATGAGCTTCATAAACGAGAAGGCCACCGACGCATCAGTGGCGCTGGCAGATGAGAGGGGTGTCTTCCCTACCTTTGAGGGGAGTGTTTATGATGTTCTCGATGGCCTCAGGGTAAGAAACGCTACGATAACGACCATCGCCCCCACAGGAACCCTGAGTATCATCGCCGGCTGTTCCAGCGGCATCGAGCCTCTATTTGCACTGAGCTATGTTCGCAATATACTGGACGGCGATGGACTGGTGGAGGTGAACCAGCTATTTGAGGAGGTGGCGAGAAGGGAAGGATTCTACTCCGAGGAGCTGATGCGGGAACTTGCCAGCCATGGCAGTCTGCGAGGGATGGATGGCATCCCACAGTGGGTGGAGAAGCTCTTTATCACCGCCCATGACATCAGCCCCGAGTGGCATATCAGGATGCAGGCCGCCTTTCAAAGATCCACCCACAACGCCGTTTCCAAGACCATCAACTTTCCCCATAGTGCCACCAGGGAGGATGTAGCCCAGGCGTACATGCTTGCCTATGAAGAGGGCTGTAAAGGGATCACCATCTATAGAGACCGGAGCAAGGATAAGCAGGTGCTCAGTATCGCCGAGGGGGAGATGGTCGAAGCGCTGGTCCCCAGGAGGCGAGCCAGAACCACCAGGGGGGTCACCGAGAGGGTGGCCACCGGCTGCGGCAATATCTATGTGACAGTGAATTCCGATGAAGAGGGGGTCTGCGAGGTCTTCTCCAGCCTGGGCAAGGCTGGGGGCTGTGCCTCGGCGCAGCTTGAGGCCACTTGCAGGCTCATCTCACTGGCACTTCGCTCCGGAGTGGAAGTCGCCTCAGTGGTGAAGCATCTCAAGGGCATCCGCTGTCCCTCCATCGCTTGGGAGCAGGGTCATGCGGTGCTCTCCTGCCCCGATGCCATTGGGAGTGTGCTGGAACGATATCTCAAGGGCGAGAGCATAAATAACCACAATCACTATGGTGCGACGATGAATCCCGGGGGACTATGCCCTGAATGCGGCAGCATGCTGATATATCAGGAGGGGTGCCACATCTGCCCCGCCTGTGGCTATACAAAGTGCAGCTGAGGGGGGAAAATGTCTCATATCGATAACTTTATAATGATGGGCATGGGCGGGTTTTTTATCCTCTTGAGTATTATCTGCTTTTTGTGGGCTAGGAGTGAGGAGCGGGGGATTAACAATGCCCTCTCCCGGCGTCGCGACTTAAGGGAGTTCCTCACTCGCTGGCCACCGAGCATCGAACCGGGGGCGCTAAGGTTAGGGGGGTGGATAATGATTGCTATAGGAATAGTCTTAATCATCCTGGGCGGTGTATTCTTAGCCATTGAATGAGGAGGGCTAATTTGGCAGAAAGAAGTAGAAACGAAGTTAAGGAAGAGGAGTTGAGCCTGGAGCAAGTTAAGCGACGCCTCGATAACTTGGACCAGCGCTTAGATAGCATTGATACCATGGTCACCGCCCTCGCTGAGAGGATGCTTAAGCGACCCCTCAATGTGACGATAACTTGCCCTAACTGCGGGCGGAGCATCGAACTCAGCATGGTGGGCAGCGAGAAAATGACGAGATAATGGCGGAGATCAAAAAACGCAAGCTAGGAAGAACGGGGCTAATGGTGAGCGAGCTTGGCTTTGGGGCAATGAATATCCCCGATGTTGCCGAGGGTGAAGAGACGCTTCATCGCGCACTTGCGCTAGGGATAAATTTTATTGATACGGCGAGAGTATACAAGGGCAGCGAATACCTGGTGGGCAATGTGATCGAAAAAAGAAAAAGGAATAGTTTTATTATTGCCACCAAAACCACTAGTCGCATCAGGGATGGCGCATTAAATGATATCGAAAAAAGTCTAAGAAATCTTCGAATCAGTAGCATAGATTTATATCAATTGCACGATGTCAGCCCAGCGGATTGGGAGCGGGTAACGAGCGAGGATGGTGCCTTAGGGGGGCTACGAGAGGCCAGGCGGCAGGGCCTCATCCATCATATCGGCCTTACCAGCCACACGATAGAGGTTTTAGAGAGGGCGATAGATTCAGGGGAGTTCGAAACGATCCAGCTCAGGTATAACCCTCTTGAGAGGGAGGCGAGGCGGGTCATTTCCCTGGCTAAGGAGAGAGACATCGGTGTCATTGTGATGAAACCTTTCGGGGGCCTGGGAATGCCCGCTACCCTGAGGGGATACGAAACCCTGCTAAGTCCAAAAGTGCTGCTCCGATACGCCCTAACCAATCCCTCCATATCAGTGGCAATCCCCGGGGTCAGATTCCCCTGGGAGGTGGAGGAGAATGTAGCGCTTGCCCGATCCTATGAGCCGATGACTGCTGATGAGATAAGCCGCTACAATGATGAGGCGGACGCGCTACATGCTAAAATGGCAATGAGATGACATGGAACAAGAAAGCAAGGCAAAGGCTCTCAAGGGAGTGGGGCACTATTATCAAGGACTGGGGTGGCAAAATCCCTATCGCCCTGATCTACCCTAATACCTATTACGTAGGCATGTCCAACCTTGGCTTTCAGACAATATACGGTCTTCTTAATAGCTACGATAACATCGTATGCGAGCGGATCTTCTGGGAGGAAAAAGTAAAAGAGCCTCTCAGTATTGAATCACAGCGCCCCCTGGGTGACTTCGCTGTTCTCGCCTTCTCCATCTCCTACGAACTGGACTACTTCAATGTGGTCGAGATCCTAAAATCGAGCGCTATCTCCCTATTTGCCGCTGACCGCAATGACTCCCATCCCCTACTCATCGCTGGCGGATCCTGCATCACTGCCAATCCGGAGCCTCTTTCGCCCTTCTTCGACTGCTTCGCTATCGGGGAGGGGGAGGCCATCTTGCCCCCGATGCTTAAGGCGCTCACCGAGGGGATTCAAGATAGCAGAGATGTGCTATTTCGGACGCTGGCCTTACTTCCCGGGATTTATGTACCCAGCCTTTATGAAGGGAATCCTATCTCACGGCAGTGGGTACGAAACATTGACGACTTTGCCACCACCTCAGTAATCCTCACCCCGGAGACGGAGCTTGGCAGGATGTACCTCATGGAGGTCGCTCGGGGCTGTAGATGGGGCTGCCGCTTCTGCCTCGCCGGTTTCCTTTTTCGCCCGTTTAGGTTTCGTTCTTTAAATAGCCTGCTGAGCCAAGCTGAGAGTTGTCTAAAGTATGAAAAAAGAATTGGGCTTTTGGGGGCTTCACCATTCGATCATCCTGAGCTAGAAGAGTTGGTGGCTAGGTTGCAGCAGATGGGAGCAGAGATGTCCATCAGCTCCCTGAGAATTCGTCCCTTGTCGCGTGTGGCCCTCAGGGGGCTTGTGGAAAGCGGCACCCAAACCTTGTCTCTAGCACCAGAAGCAGGATCGCAAAGATTGCGTAAAATCATTAATAAGGGCGTATTGGAGCAAGACATCATCGAGGCAATAGGCTGGATCGCCGAGCACCCTCCCAAGCAGCTCAAGCTGTATTTTATGGTTGGTCTGCCTACCGAGACCGATGATGACATCGAAGAGATCATTAAACTGACACTCAGGCTAAAGCAGCGCGTTGAGAGGAGGGGGAGCCGGCTCACCCTCACCGTAGAGCCATTTGTGCCCAAGGCGGGGACGCCCTTCCAGTGGCTTCCGATGAGCGATGCTGAAATTCTAAGCCATCGCGTCGCCACGCTCAAAAACAGCCTGGAACCGAAGGGCATCGAGGTCAGGTCGGAGAGCGTGGGATGGGCCCAGGTCCAAGGGGCGCTGGCGCGAGGCGATAGCAGGCTTGCCCAGGTGCTTGCTCGGATGGAAGGAAAATCCCTCTCTTCCTGGCGCCGTGCGCTGCAGGAGATCTCGCTTGATGTCGCATATTATGTTAACCGAGAGGTCCCTATTAATGAAAAGTTACCCTGGGCAAACATCTATTCGGGTGTTGAACTTGATTATCTGAAAAGGGAGCTTGAGCGGGCGCGTATCGGCGAGGAGACCCCACCATGCCCCTTAGCCGAATGCCATGAATGTGGAGTTTGCTGATATGGATATCGAACGAAACCTGCGAGGGGTGGAGAGACGCATCACCCAAGCAGCGCAGAGAGCGGGCCGGTCGCCTGCAGAGATAACTATTGTCGTCGTGACCAAGGGGATGCCGCCCCAGGCTATTGAGGCTGTCTTTGAGGCGGGCGTCAGACACATTGGCGAGAACAGGATCCAGGAGGCGAGAGAGAAGATAGCGCGCTTGTCCAACTTAAAGCCACGCCCTACCTGGCATATGGTGGGACATCTTCAGACCAACAAGGTTAAGACAGCAGTGGAGATTTTTGATATAATTCATAGCGTCGATTCGCTTAGATTAGCAGAGGCAATAAGCAATCGTGTACAGGGCACTTTTTCAGTGTTGCTGCAGGTCAACATCTCGGGGGAGGAATCAAAGAGCAGTTTTTCAGTGGCCGAATTGCCCAAGGCGGCGGAGGAGGTCGCTCGCCTGCCCAGACTGGAGGTGAAGGGGCTAATGACCATTGCCCCCCTGGTGAGCGACCCTGAAGAGGTTCGATCCATCTTTCGAAAGCTGCGGGAGCTTCGCGACTCCCTAGGAGTGGAGCACCTCTCCATGGGGATGAGCGATGACTTTGAGGTTGCCGTGGAGGAGGGAGCCACGATGGTGAGGATCGGGCGCGCCATCTTTGGGGAGCGAAGGTAGTAAAAAATGAAACACACAACTGAAAGGGGGGATTAGTTCGAGAAAATGGTAGCTGGGCGTGAGCTAAGAATTGTATTGCAGACTGGCCGCCTTACACCCCCAGATTCCCTGGTGCGGGATTTGGGTGCTATTCAAGATATATCCATTGATGTGAGGCGTTTGGGAACATCTTTCCTCGGTGGAGGGGTGGCAACATTTGTCATAATCGCCACCGATAATGCCAATACCGCTTTACTCGCCGACATCCTTCATAATCATACTAAAAGGCTCAAGGTAAGGGGAGGCGATGATTTGATTATCCTCCTGGGGGGCAGAATCAATACAGACGAGGAAGAAGTAGGCTTTCGTGACGTGCAGTGTCGAAAGCAGGTATCCTTAAAGGATAAATCCCCGGACGAAATAAGGGGGCTACTGGAGGAAGGTGAATAGCGCATGAAGATTGCTTTTATCGGTGGTGGGGTCATGGGGGAGGCGATGCTCAAGGGAATTCTTAGTAAAGGTATAGCAACACCTCAGGATATTATCGTCAATGACATTAGCTCAGCACGGCTAGAGAGCCTAAAAAATGAATACAAGATTGCGGTGACTCACGATCATGGCATTGCTGCAAAAGGCGCCAATGTTGTCGTTATCGCCGTTAAGCCTCAGAATTTGGCTGAGCTTATGCCCGAACTGGAGGGTCGATTCACCCGAGGCCAGCTTGTCCTATCCATCGTTGCCGGGTCACGCACCGCCACCATCGCCAGTGGCTTGAGGCATCACTCGGTGGTCCGTGCCATGCCCAATACCCCAGCTCAGATCGGCGAGGGGATGACCGTATGGACCGCCTCAAGCGAGGTGAGCCTAGCTCAGAAAGAAATAGCTAGGTCTATTTTAGGAGCGTTGGGCAAGGAGATCTATGTGCCCGATGAGAAATACCTCGATATGGCCACCGCAGTTAGCGGCAGCGGTCCAGGATACATCTTCCTTATTATCGAGGCACTCGTCGATGCCGCGGTGCACATCGGCCTGCCCCGAGAGATGGCAGAGGAACTGGTGCTACAGACAATCCTCGGGGCGGCATACCTTGCTCGGGAAACAGGCAAGCGCCCTAAGGAGCTACGGGATATGGTCACCTCCCCTGGGGGGACCACGGCAGAGGGTCTCCTACAGTTAGAGGAGGGCGGACTCAGGAACCTCCTCGCTCGCGCCGTTGCCGCCGCATATGAAAAAGCGAAGGAGCTAGGAGGTTAAGTGGACATTTTCCTCGACCTCATTAGATATTTATGTCAATTGCTTGCCTTTATTATTTTTCTGCGGGCAATTCTCTCCTGGTTTGCTATCTCTCCCTATAACCCGATCGTGCTTTTCCTCGATCGGATTACCGAACCTTTCCTTGCGCCACTTCGGCGGGTAATCCCCCGGATTGGCATGATCGATATAACTCCTATGGTAGCTATTCTGCTGCTCATTATCATCGCCTCTGTAATAGGTGCTTATAGATAAAGAGAATGTATAAAAAGATCGATGTGCATATTCACACTCCTGAATCTTCATGCTATGTAGATTATATGAGGCCGGAGGCCAAAATCAAAACCTCACTGGCGGACATCGTTAATGCAGCGATCGCCTGTGGCCTCGACGCCATCGCCATCACCGACCACAACAGCGCCGAGGCGATCGAGGGGATTAGGGAGATCGGGATAAAAAACGGTTTATGTGTTTTCCCCGGAGTGGAGATATCAGCGAAGGGAGGACATGTTCTTGCTCTTTTCGATCAGGACACTCCAGTTGAGAGATTACGCCATTTCATAGAGCTTCTGGGTCTGGGTGAAGAGCAGCGAGGCCAGGGCTTCTATGAAACCGGTAGCTGGCTGGATGAGATATTTTGGAGGATTGAGGAGAGCGGTGGGCTAGCCATTGCCGCCCACGTTGACCGACGACCAAAAGGCTTCATCGCCTCTGAAGAGCCTCTCAAGGATAGGCAGAGGATATACAACAGCAACTACCTTAGCGCTTTAGAGATCACCCTGCCCTCCAATAGAACCCTCTGGAATAAGGGACTGATGCCCAATTTCCCTAAAAGATATGCCTGCATCCAGGGGTCAGACGCTCATGAGCCTAAGGAGATTGGCAGGCGCCCCATTTATATTGACATCCCCACCATCAATCTTGAAGGGCTACGTCTTGCCTTCCGAGAGTATGAAACGAGAATAATGTTCCCTGAAGACCTTGCTATTGACTTTAATCCTCGGCTGCGGTAAATTCATTTTCGGGTATGGATAAGATTGCTATTGTCGCCGACAGTATAGCGTGCCTCACCAAGGAGATGGTGGAGCAGTATGGGATTCGAATCGTACCGGCAAACATCTTATTCGATGGCAAGGTTTATCGAGAGTGGGTGGACATAAGTACATCCGAGGCCTATAGGCTTTTGGAACGAGACCCTGGACGCTTCACCACTTCGGCACCCTCCCCTGCGGATTTCCTTGAGGCCTACTATGAGCTAAGCTCCAGAGCGCAAGATATCCTGTGTATCACCCTTTCAGCCAAGTTTAGCATGGTTCACGATGCGGCCCAGGTGGCGAAGGAACAGGCTGAAAAAGAACTTCCTCAGACCAACATCAAGGTTTTGGACTCTCGGACCGCCGCCGCCGCTGAGGGGTTTGTTGTCCTGGCAGCGGCAAGGGCAGTGGCAGAGGGCAAAAATCTGGCTGAGGTCATCCAAGTAGCGGATGGCGTGAAGGAGAGGGTCACCCTATTTGCTCTTATGGAAACCATCCGCCATGCATACCGATCCGGACGCATACCTAAGGTTGCGGCATTGGTTGGCTCTGCCCTCGGTGTCAAGCCAATAATCACCATATCCGATAGCGCGGCACACTTCGTTGGCATCGCAAGAACCAGAGAGCGTGGGGTAAGCCGAGTCCTCCTACTGATGAGGGAGAAGGTCGGGGGAGAACCGGTGCATGTGGCGGTAATGCACGCCGATGCACTTGAGGAAGCCCATAAGCTCGAGGAGCGGGTAGCAGCGGAGTTCGATTGCGTTGAATTCTGGATCAGTGAGTTCAGCCCGATAATGGGCTACACTACAGGTCGGGGACTGCTCGGCCTCACCTTCTACACCGACCAAGGAGGCTATGATGAGAAAGGTTAGCATTGTCACCGATAGCACAGCTTGCATCCCTAAGGAACTGGTGGCCAAGTATGATATCTGCGTCGTGCCACTGATGATAATTTTTGAAGGCAAGAGCTACCGCGATGGGATCGACATGAGTCCCGGTGAAGTCTACAGGATTATGCGGCGCAGAGAGAATCTCCCTACCACCTCCACCCCATCGGCGGGGGACTTCCTAACTGCCTATCGCCAGTTGAGCAAGGAGTCAGAGAGCATCCTTTGCATCACCGTCACGTCGCAACAAAGCAAAATCCACGATACCGCGCTGATAGCAAAAGAGATAGCTAAAGAGGTGATCCCCAACACTGCTATTGAGGTGATCGACAGCCGGGCGGTGGGTGGTGCCTTAGGATTTATCGTCCTGGAGGCGGCTCGTGCTGCCAGCCAGGGGGCTGACCAGGCTCAGGCGACTGAGGCAGCCCACAGCATGATATCCAGGGTAAATTTCCTTGCGATGTTGGATCCCCTCTTCTATTTGGCGAGGACCGGTCGCACTGGCAGGGCACAGGCTTGGGCCGGGTCATTATTAAATATAAAACCTATAGTGGGCCATGATACTTCCGTAGGAGAAACAATCCCCGTGGCGCGTCCGCGGACTAGAGCAAAGGCAGTAAGCCACCTTTTGGATATAATGACGCAACGGGTTGGAGACTCCCCGGTGCATGTCATCGTGCACCATGCTGATGAGCTGGAGGACGGGGAAAAACTCAAGGATGAGATTGCCTCCCGCTTTAACTGTGAGGAACTTTATCTCACCGAGTTCACCCCAGGCATGGGTGTTCATGCCGGCCCCGGCGTGCTTGCCATCGCCTTCTATGCCGAGGGCTGAGGAGGCCCTTTCTCTGAAGCAGGAGTAGAACTTCAGACCCTACCACCTGGGCTCATAATTAAGGGGCATGGAAGATACTCAAACTAAGAAAGATGTGCAACGGCTGAGGGAAAGCCTGGGCGAATTGCCTGAGCCTGTGGTCAATCCGGCCTTCATTGTGGTCAGTGGTCTGCCGGGCAGCGGGAAATCCTACTTCTGCCGCAGGCTTAGTGAATGCATCTCTTTACCTATCCTGGAGAGCGATGCCCTGAGACGATTGCTTTCCCCATCTCCTGATTATAGTCGCGGCGAAAGCGAACGCCTATTTAAGACGTGCCACATCCTTATAGAGGAGCTACTACGAAGAGGGATACCGCTTATCTTTGACGCCACAAACCTGATAGAGCGCCACCGTGAGCACCTTTATCACATTGCCGACAACGTGGGAGCGAAACTGATTATGGTGCGCGTTGAGGCTCCGCCGGAATTGGTGCGCCAGCGCCTCAAGGATCGCTCATCCATTGTCGACCCCCGGGACAAATCGGAGGCGGACTGGAAGGTCTATCAAAAGATGAGTGCCACGGCTCAGCGGATCCGTAGAAACCACTTTGCCGTCGATACCTCCAGAGACATCACCCCGGCCATCGATAAGATCGTGCGTGAGTTAAATCGCTGATTTGCCATTTGCCCTTATTATTGCATCCCGACCCTGTTTCCGATATGATAAGCGCAGGAAGGAAAGGAGTGGAGATGGAGGTTAAGGTCATATCAGGAGACATCACAAAGCTTCCCCTAAGTGCCATCGTAGTGAATCTCTTTGAAGGTATGGAGAGCCCCGGCGGTGCCACAAAAGCGGTGGATCAAGGTCTTGGCGGGCTGATCAGCCAGCTCATCGCTGAGGGGGAGATCAAGGGAAAGCTCAATGAAATCACCCTTATTCATAGCATGGGGAGGATCGCGCCAGCCAGGGTGGTCGTTACTGGCTTGGGGAAGCAGGAGGAGCTAACCCCTTCTAAGATTCGTGGAGTGAGTGCCGAAGCCTGTCGCTTCCTCAGGAAGACGGGAGCGAAGCAAGTAGGCACCATTGTCCACGGCGCCGGCTTGGGGGGCATCGATGCTGAAAAATCGGCGCAGGCAATAACAGAGGGCACTATATTGGGGCTTTATACCTTCCGTAAGCATCAGACCAAGGAGCCAGAAGAGAGAGGGATCGAGGAGCTTCTCATTGTGGAGAGGGATGAGGAAAAGCTCCCCGAGCTGGAGCGAGGGTGCGCCAGGGGGAGGATAATGGCTGATGCCACAAATCTGGCTCGGGATATGGCCAATGAACCTGCCAATTGTATGACCCCCACGGACATGGCGGAGATGGCGAGAAAGGTCGCCGATAAATGGCGGCTTGAGTGCCAAGTACTGGAGCGAGAGGACATGGAGGGCCTGGGGATGGGCGCTCTCCTCGGCGTGGCCCGGGGAAGCAGGCAGCCACCAAAGCTCATCATACTTAGCTACAAAGGCGGTGACCCCTCTAAAGGCCGCCTGGGTTTTGTGGGAAAAGGGATAACTTTTGACTCAGGAGGGATCTCCATCAAACCCTCCGAGGGGATGGGGGACATGAAGGGGGACATGGCAGGCGGCGCTGCGGTTATCGCTGCCATGCGCGCCATAGGAGAGCTTAAGCCGAAGATCAATATCACCGCGCTGGTTCCAGCAACGGAGAATCTCCCCGACGGTGCGGCCCTCAAGCCAGGGGACATCGTCAGGGCGATGAATGGTAAGACCATCGAGATCGTAACCACAGATGCCGAGGGGCGCCTCATTCTGGCCGACGCCCTGAGCTATGCTCGCAAATTGGAGCTTTCACCACTGGTGGATGTCGCTACCCTAACCGGTGCCTGCCATATCGCTTTGGGTAACTTCTGCACGGGCGCCTTCGGCAATAATCAGGAGATAGTGGAACGAGTGGTTAAAGCCGGTGAGGAGGCTGGCGAGTGCATCTGGCAAATGCCCATGTATGAGGAGTATAAGGAGCAGAACAAGAGCGATGTCGCCGATATCAAGAACGTCGGCAGCAGATATGGGGGGGCGATCACCGCAGCCCAGTTCCTCGCCGAGTTTATCGGGGAAACCCCCTGGGTTCACCTGGATATTGCAGGCACCTCCCGTGCCGAGAAGGACCGAACCTACTTGGTAAAAGGGGCAACCGGCGTTGCGGTGAGAACTCTGATCAACCTGGCCCTTGCTCAAGAATCGCAAGAAAGGGGGTGACACGGGAGTGAAGATCAGATGGCTTGGGCAATCTGCCTTTCTGATTACCTCTGAGGAGGGTACTAGAATTATCACCGACCCCTATAAGACGGGGATGTTTGTTGGGCTCAGGTATAGAAGGATTGATGAGGCTGCCGACATCGTTACCATCAGCCACCGCGACCCCGACCACAACAATGTGGCTGCGGTTCGAGGCAATCCACAGGTAGTGAGGGGAGTGGGCATATTCGAGGCCAAGGGGATAGAGTTTAGGGGGATCGCCTCCTACCACGGCCTCTCCGTTTCTCGCCTCAAGAGATCAAATACCATATTCTGCTTCACCGTGGATGGGCTGAGGGTGTGTCACCTGGGCGACCTGGGGCATCAGCTCAGTGATGAGCAGGTCGCCGATATCGGTGAGGTGGATGTCTTCTTAATCCCGGTGGGCGGTCGATTCACCATCGACGGCGCCGGGGCGAGTAAGGTCTGCGATAGGCTAAAGCCCCGGGTGGCGATCCCGATGCATTATAAGACAGACAGTTGCTTGTTACCGCTAGCCAGGCTCGACCCATTCTTGGAGGGGAAGACTAATGTGAAAAGGGTGGCTAACTCAGAGGTGGAGTTCAAAAAGGAAGAACTCCCCTCCCCTACCGAGATTGTGGTTCTGGAGCACGCACTATAAGCGGTTACTATAACAGTGTCGCTGCCTAGCCAGAAGGCAGCCCTGTATAAACAGAAAAAAAGGAGGTTATGATGAAGGTAAAATGGCTTGGTCACGCTGCTTTTATGATCACCTCGGATGAAGGAATCAAGATCATCACCGACCCCTACCAGCTGGGAATGTTCGGGGTTAATTACGATGAAATAAAGGAGGCAGCCGACATCGTAGTGGTGAGCCACGAACACCCGGACCATAACTATGTCGAGGGGGTTCCCGGCAGCCCCGAGGTTATAAAGAATGCTGGCTCCCACCAGGCTAAAGGAATCGATTTCAAGGGAGTAGCAAGCTTCCACGACGACAGCAGCGGCAGCGAGCGGGGTCCGAATAACATATTCTGTTTCACCGTGAACGGGGTTAGGCTCTGCCACCTGGGAGACCTGGGTCATACGCTCAGCAACCAGCAGCTCGCCGAGATCGGCGAGGTCGATGTCCTCCTCACCCCGATGGCAGGAACCTTCACCCTTGACGCTGCTGGAGCCCATAAGGTTGTGGACCAGATTAAGCCCCGCGTCGTAATCCCGATGCACTATCAGACAGACAAGTGCCCCACTTTCCCGGTGACCGATATCGAGCCTTTCCTCGCGGGTAAGACAAATGTTAAAAAGTTGGATACTGCAGAGGCAGAGTTCAAGAAAAACGAGCTTCCATCCGCCACAGAGATCGTGGTGCTCAAGCACGCCTTATAAAACGCTGATATGACAAAATCGATACGACGGACGATAGCTAACCATTCATAACATTCGCAAAGGGGGATAAAAATGATACATAACTATGAGGACGCCACCTTCGAAAAGGAGGCGGGGATTGCCACCCTAACGCTTAATCTGCCGGATAGGCTCAATGCCCTCAGCGTGGGGATCAGGGAGGCATTGCTTAGAGCAGCAGAAGATGTAGCTGCCGACGACGATACCAGGGTGCTACTTATCACCGGGGCCGGGCGTGCCTTTTGCTCCGGTGCCGATGTTCGCGGCTTGGCAGGGCAGACTGAGATCCGCTCCGGCGAGGTAGGGCGTCGGGGCATAATGGGGCCTCTGAGCCTCCCCGTACTTAGGCTTTCACAACTAGAAAAACCGGTGATCGCTGCGGTGAATGGCGTTGCGGCAGGGGCCGGCTTTGGGCTGGCAATGGCCTGTGATATCAGGATAGCTTCGGAGAACGCCAGATTCATCTCGGTATTTGTGAGGAGGGGACTTCCTGCAGAATGGGGCTTATCGCATTTTCTGCCCAGGGTGGTGGGAGCCGCTAAGGCCCTTGAGATTATGTGGACCGGGGAGGCGATCGATGCCAGGGAGGCGGAGCGGATTGGTCTGGTGAGCAAGGTGGCCCCCCCCGATGACCTGATGAAGGAGACCAGGGCACTGGCCACCAAGCTAGCAAAAGGGCCCCCAATAGCGATCGAGCTAATCAAGCGCGTCGTATATGCTGGGCTTCAGAGCAACAATCTGACAGCCCAGCTAGGATATGAAACCTACGCCGCCGGTGTGTGCGTCCGCACCGAGGACTTTGGGGAGGGAGTCAAAGCCTTCTTAGAGAAGCGCGAAGCCGCTTTTAAAGGGCGCTAATCAGAGGCTAGCTTTCCAGCAGCTCTGCAAAGTCTGCTCAAAAACCCGGTGGTATGTCATACTTGATAGGATTCAAGCTATAGGGCTTGGTGCTCAGAATCTTGTACTGGCGTAAATTGACAGAGCAGCGTAGCCTTTATTAAAGTGGCGCAAAGTAGCGGTATACCCGAGCTTATTAAAAAGATCAGCTTTCAGCATATTTGGGAGTGGCATTATGCACCGTCGGCTTAGCATTTGGGAATACCCTACTGCGTTAATGTTAGATAGCGCTGGGTCAGTGGCGGTGGAGGGTGTTGCAGATTATGTCAAATCTTTTGTCTGTCAACGGGCAAACAGTCTGGATATTATGGTAGGCCCCAGGTTAAGCCCTGGCTATGGGAAATAGGCCCTGAGAGATCAGAGGGTGCTCTTTCCTTTTCTAACCGGCGAAAGGATTGGGGCCACCCTCAATGAATATTTTATGTTGATGCCACGAAAGTCGATCTCCTTTTCTGTTGGCATGGGTAAAAGATTGGGTGGGGAGAGGTGATTAATCCCTGTTGCCACTGGCAGTATAGATGATTGTAAATATCACAGGTCTGTGGTTTAATATGGCACAAAAAGGGGGATAAAAATGGCATATGAAACCTTGATTGTAGAGAAGTCGGATGCTGTCATGACAGTCACCCTAAATCGCCCGGCGAAACGCAATGCGATGAATGGTCAGATGCTGGCGGAATTTGACCAGCTTTTCACCGAGCTAAGGACGGATCTAGACACAAGGTTCGTAATATTTACCGGCGCCGGTACGGCTTTCTCATCGGGAGCCGATCTAGGTGACATGGCGGGGGGTGAGATCCCTGAATCGCCCGGTGATATGATGAGGCTGCAACAGCTATCGGGGCACGATTTCATCCGCCGCCTGGAAAACCTAGAACAGATCACCATTGCCGCGGTTAATGGCGTTTGTCTCGGCGCCGCATTTGTCCTGGCACACGGCTGCGATTTCATAATAGCCT
>SMTZ1_10006935_pt1 | contig 16358 bp, 15 predicted proteins | sample DeeMarSWOR136_30_FD_25667 | JGI IMG/M metagenome (IMG submission 25667)
CATTCGCTTTTCTGCTGATATAACTAAAGAAGACTGGTTTATCATACGTGTTGAAATCGAAGATCACCTCAATGATTCAATGGGTATGTGGTGGCAACCCACCTCAGAATTTGCCCCAACAACATGGACTCACATTAGCTTTCCAACGATCCCAGTAAATGGGTCACTAACCCTCCGAATTACTCTTCAAAAAACAGACAGCTCAAACCTGGATGTAGATGGACTCATCTACTTTGATAATTTTGAATACCAAATAGGCACCTATGATGCCCCCAGCGGAGTGGAGTTAACTCTCAATAGCACTGAAGTTATCGATACTTTTGCAGCGAATGGTGAAGTTGATATTTATGTCGATCCCATTCTAAAAGAGGAAATTAGCCCCTCTCTAGGTTGGAATACGAATCAAACGTTAATTTTTGCAGCAAATGATTCGATTACATTTGATGTTCAATACACAATGTTTGTTAAAACTGAAGGAGAGGAGTCAGCGATTTCTTCCTTTACTGTATCTTCTGATTCGGAACCAAGTTGGGTAATCAACTATACTATTCCATCTGGTCGACCTCCTCCGAACTATCAGAATTATCAATTTGGACTTCATCTCCCATATGAGTGGAATTTGGTTGTTGTGAGAAATCAAATTGGAAACAAAATCAACAGCTATTCTTATAACGCAACCACTCGGTTTCTCCTCATGGACGAGAACATAGGTATCCCTGGCGAAACCTTTGATATTCATTGTATTTCCATTATTCAAACGGAACCAGTTCTGAATTCTCCAGTACCAAATGGTCGCTATGGATGGAGCAGCTTATTCGTCAATGTTTCTTGGATAAATTTGGATTTAGGCCTGTTTGTTAAGAATGCCACAGTCACATTACGTTATACAGATAAAAGCAATAGTACATTCACTATTTCGATGATTCACAATGGTTGCGGATCATATGCTATACATGTGCCAATAATTAAAACTGATTCCGACTCTCCCCTCTCAATTGAGATTGAATTTCTAAAAGAAGGTTATTTGAACGCTACATCCGCAACGGGAACTGCCTTGGAATTTTCAGTCGTTGTAAACACGGGTATTCCACCAACATTATTTGGCATTCAGACTGAATTCCTTATCCTAGCTGTAATACTGCTTATTTCCATTCTCTTAGGTTGGATTCTTTACAGCAAGGTCTACAACCCACGATATGTTATCCCCAAACGTGTTGCACATGCACGGAAACTCCAAGAAGTTCTTGAAATGTTCAATGACGTGACCAATCTTTCCCGTTTCCTTGTTCTTCATCATGGATCTGGAATAGCTATCTTTGATCCATTCAAGGATAAGGGGATGGATGCCTCTTTGTTCGGTGGTTTCCTACAAGCGTTACAAGCCTTTGCCATAGATGTTGCCTCAAATTCAGATGATTCAGCTCTACCAACACAAGCCCGGCTCTCCGAAATTTCTTATGAGGGTTTTCGAGTTATCATTCATGATGGCACTTATACTCGAACCGCCCTTGTATATCGTGGTATTCCCAGTGACACGTTAAAAGAAAAGATCCAAACATTTTCTGCAAGATTCGAAGAAAGATTTTTACAACAATTAGAAAAACGAGGATACGAACCTGCAATATTTGCTGGGGCCAATGATCTTCTTGAAGAAATTTTCCATGTATCACTCTTATTCCCTCACAAAGTAGTCCCCGAAGTGTCTAAGGGTCTTTCTCTCTCGGTTTTAGAAAACCGTCTCCATTTTGTAGCTTTAGAATTAGCAAAATCCAGTGAATTAGTCTTCTTGGGAGAAATCATGAATTCATACTTAGAGACAGTTAGGGAAGAACCCACCGAGTTAATGAATGCTATTTTCGAGCTTCGAGAGAAGAAGCTATTGATTCCTACAGAAGTCTTCTAGTTAACTTATTCTTATTGATTGGTGACAGAAGTTTCTGGCTGGTTCCTAACACTTATTAAAATTATCAAACTGTGCTGATGTCGTCTTACTCAAAGATTCTGCATTACCTTGCATGGATGGTGTATCGCTATGTCAGAGGAAATCAAAATCAGTAGCTCTCGACGTTATCTTGTCGTATTAGGTGCCCTCATTATCCAAGTCTGTCTGGGATCAATCTATGCTTGGTCAATCTTTCAAGCCGCTCTACGAGAAGGCATCTATGTCTGGCCCTCCCTCTTAACCCAACTACCATTCGCAGCAGGTCTCGCTTCCTTCGCAACGTTCATGATTATCGCTGGTTACTATCAGGACCGAATTGGTCCACGAAAAGTAGCTACACTTGGCGGAATATTACTCGCTACTGGCTACCTCCTTGCTGGGCTTGTTGATATCATCAGTCAAGGTAATCCAATTATCGGTACAGCTTGGCTTATTTTTACTTACGGAATAATTGCCGGAGCTGGTATTGGGTTTGCCTACGTTTGCCCCATTGCAGCCCTTGTAAAATGGTTCCCAGACAAGAAAGGACTCATTACCGGTGTTGCCGTTGCTGGATTCGGGGCTGGTGCCCTTGTCATGGGTTACGTCGAAACATGGCTACTAAGTTTACCAATGATATTTCCACTTGTTGGTGGAGCTTTCATAATCCTAGGTATATTGTACTTTGTACTAGTCGTCTCTGGATCACAATTACTAACCAACCCCCCACTTGGATGGACACCACCAGGATACACCTCTTCACCAGGTACAGCAAACGCCAAAGGTAAAGATTACATTCCAAGAGAAATGATTGTAACGGTTGTGTTCTGGTTATTATGGTTCATGTTTCTCTTCGCAGCCACAGCGGGTCTCATGACCTTAGGGAATGTAAAATCCGCTGCCGCAGCTATTGATCCCCTCACTTCAAGTCTTCCGATTTGGGGAGTAATCGCGTCCATAATCGTCGGCGTTATGTCAATCTTCAATGCTATCGGTCGAATCGTATGGGGTGCTCTCTCAGACCGCATTGGAAGAGTATCTACCATGGTGATTATGTTCACTCTACTCACTATTGGCATGTTCGGCTTCGCTTTTCTTAGCACAACTTACGCGAGCTGGATTACTGTCATGATCGTAGCATCTTTAGTGGGTTTCTGCTTTGGTGGAAATTTTGCCCTCTTCCCCTCATCCACCGCTGATTACTATGGGACCAAGAATGTTGGATCAAATTACGGTGTTCTCTTCACGGCCTACGGGGTTGCTGGAATCACAGGTGCCCTTGCTGCAGGACTTATCGTCGACTTCACTGGAAGTTACTTCTTAGCCTTTACTATCACTGGTGTACTTGCTATCGTAGCAATTATCTTCGCGATTTTTCTTTATCGCATTCGACGACCATCCCCGAAGTAAATCGTGTGAGACGCTTCTGGTGCCACCAACCTCATCGTTTTTCGCCAATTACACTGAGATACAGGACACTTTCGTTTTTCCCATCAATCTCTAACAATTGATTCACTTCATCATCATAGAATGCTGCAACTTGACAACTGCCTAGTCCTACACCTTCCGCAGCTAGAGCTAGATTCTGCGCAATATGCCCAACATCAAGAAACACATAACGAAATGCCCGTTGCTTGTACTTCCATTTCGAACGCTCAAAAATCGCCGTCCAAATAAACACGGCGTTTCCCTTAGCTAACATACTCTGCCCTAAGGCGGCTTCAGCCAGTTCCTTTCCAAATTTACCAGGTTTAATGAGTTCCAGTTCTCTTTCTGCCACTGAATAATGGTAGATACCTGGCTCCAAGTCTGTGACTTTATTGACGCACAGATACGTCTCAATCGGGTATAGTCCACCAGCTGAAGGAGCTGTTCGCAATCCAATCGTTCCTCCATACGCTGGTACGAATGCTTTGCTAATGCCTTGAGTCGCCCAAAGAATCTGAGATAACTGTTCTTTAGAAATGGGTTTCTCAGTAAAAGCCCGTACACTCCGCCGACCTTTCAGAAGCCCCCAAAACCCTGGCCCTTCTTCTAGCTGGGGTCCAGGTAACCGAACACGTGTAACTGAGTCATAGGTTTTGAATTGGGGTGGTTTAGTTGAAAGGTCTAATTTTCCACGCGGGAGAGTTTCTCGGTCATACTTTGTATTGCTATAAAATTCTGGACCAATATTCTCAGACATAGTGTCACCTCATCCAGCTTTCAGGGATTTCACTGCCTTGATAGCCCAATAGGGATCATTTTGTAAGACTCGCCCAACCGCAATGAAATCCACTTTATCCTCTTGAATCACCTGATTCGCGTACTGAGGAGTTTTCACGCCACCGACACCAATCACAGGTACATCGACCACTTGTTTTATAGCTAGAGCTTGCGGCACGAAATAACCCTCTGTTCCTTCGAGAGAAGCCGGTGCGCTACCACACAAACCCCCCGACACATCCAATATATCAACACCCGCTTGAACCAACGCTTTGGCAAACTGTTGCGAATCTTCAATCTGGATTCCCATCATCTGCAAATCCACCGACCCCAGCCGATAAAGCAATAATTTTGACCCAATACGCCTTCGGATTTCCCGAACCACCTCAAGCGGAAATCGCATCCGATTTTCCAAGCTCCCACCATATTCATCAGTTCGAAGATTCGAGATGGATGAAACGAACCGGTTCAACAGATATCCATGTGCCCCATGAATCTCCACGCCATCAAATCCTGCGTTAGCAGCCCGTTCTGCAGCGCGACTAAACGCAAACGTCAAGACTTCGATTTCCTGTACAGTGAGTTCTCGTGCCCCCTCCATGGCAGAAGGTGCAACCTTCTCAATGCCAAGTTTCGGATCAGTTTTTATTCCTGCATGATTCAACTGAATCACAATACGCGTGTTAAAAGGTTGAATACGTTTCACTAATTCTTTCAGACCAGGAACCAAACTATCATCATATATGCCCAATTGTCGTTTGGTCTGCTGTCCGGTTAACGTCACATAAGTGCACTCAACAATAATCAATCCCACCGCTTCTGCCCGTTCTTCGTAGAATTTTATGACTTTCTCAGTTACTCCACCCTCCACAGTGGCAGCATCTTGAAGCATAGGAGGAAGCACAAGGCGGTTTTTAAAGAATACACCCTTTACCTTTAATGAATCAAGTAAACTAGGAATAATATCACCTTCGAAAATACCTACTTTATAATATGCTATAGAATTGATTAAGTTTTAATCATCAACGGAAGAAAAAGTATTTGAATTACCAACTGGTGGTTCACAATATGGACGAGGGAAAAGAACTAGAAGAGACAAGTATAAGCCCGGGGGATATTCTGCGAAACCGATACTGGATTGTTAACATCATTTGGAGTAGTATATGGATCCTAATTGTCTGGTGGATCATATTTTCTGGGTTTCTCGTATTCTTCTTCAATCCTCTAGGTCTTATCCTTTTCTTCTGTGGGTTAGGATCCAGTTGGGCTTTACAAATTCGATATACATTAGGTTGGCCTAAACGGCTTCCCTTCTTTGTGCCTAAACCTTTCGGACAAACAAAAGCAACACGGAATGCCCTCATAGCTATGATAATTTGGATTCCAATCTTTGGTGTAATAGCATGGCTATGGCCCTTTCACTCCTGGCTAAATCCACTTTTTGTGTCAATGACATTAGCATTGTTCTCATTCATTATGGGGGCATCAATATCCGGTTTTTGGTTATCACTTATAGGTTTAATCCGGTGGGAAAATCGAGAGGGGATTCGTATCGTTAATCAAGGCAACAAATTTATTGCACTCGATCAGGATGAAGTTTATCCTCCGAAGCCTGGCAACACCTGAACACTTTTGTGGGGTAAGTTCCGGCTTACCCGATAACACTCACCCAGAATGTGAATATAATGGCTGAATGTGAAACCAACAAGAAACTCATTGTCGTTGAGAATTGTATTGAATGCCCCTACGTGCGGAATCAAGGTGAATCAGGGAGTGGAAAAGTCGCTCTCTATTGCGCTCATCCCAGTCTGGTAACCGGTGCAAAATTCATCATCAGCTTCGAAGACCTCATCCAAGCAGGTTTCACGATTCCTGACTGGTGCCCCCTAGAAGACTATTCTGACTAATCATCGATTACACCGAATGAAATTAAATTCTTGATATTCACCGTATCGAAGTCATAGCTGCTGTAAAATCAGCCCATTCAGCACCCTTCAGTCCGCCCTCAGGTTCAACTGTCAGAAGCCCTGAAAAATTCCACTCGCTTCTAAGCAGATTGAGTACTTCATAGAACGTGAAGGGAGCATGATAGATAGCCCATTTTGCAGTTTCTAGGCGCCCTCTTAAATGCACATTGACGATACGGTTACTAACCTCTGCAAACTTGTCTAGTTCATTATACATCCCCGCCCAACGAAGATCCAACGTTATCCATTCAAACTCTTTCACTACTTCAAAGGGAGTATGGTTCGGTAGGTTAATTGGTACATTTTCCACAGCCGCCTTCACTTTTGGATATTCATCCGCAATTGTTTCTAATGTTCGTTGAAGAAATGCAGGGTCGAATTGGTGTTTCCAAGTGTCCCAAAGGTGGAAGACACATACTCGTGCTCCCACTTGTTGTGCGAGATTCAATGAATCATGAATAAGACGTTCACCCCGTTGGATTTCACGTCGTTTATCACTACATAGGTGGATTCCAACGTCTCGATTCGCATGAACTGATAAGATTGGTAGTTTTGATTCCTTTAAAATCACAGATAATTCATCAACTGAGTATTTCTCACAAGTCTCCCAGACTTTAAGTCGAACTTCAAATTTGGCCTTATCCTTGGGTGGTCCAGTAGCATCCCATTCAGCAAGGTTTTGGAATTCAAAACCATCGATAAGAGACTCCTTCAGCATTCGGTGCATGACATCTAATATAGCTTCAAGTTGGTAGCCCCGTTGGTCAATTAACACTGCTAATGGAGGGGTGGTGATTGATAGCAAATTCACAGTGAAAACTCCGTTCGAATAGTGAAATGATATGATGAGGATTCTTAAGGTAAGAGCTAATAAAGCCTATGGGGACATATCACTCATGAAACCGTTTGTTGATGATTTTGGACCCTTTCACGACAAAACCTGGATTAATGCATCAAGTATTGGGGCCATGCCAAGGGTGGCGCTCAAGGCTGCAGAAGAAGCTATCAAACTGAACCTTCAACCCTACAGATTAAGCGAAGCAGTTTTCGTAGAATCACCAAAGCAACTGAAAACCGCTTTAGGCAAACTAATAGGAGCACCTGAGGAAGAAATCATCTTAGGTAACAGTGCAACTTATGGGATTCATCTGTGGGCCAACGGCATTCCTTTGAGGAAGGGGGATGAAGTCTTACTCGTCAAAGGCGATTTCCCTGCCAGTATACTCTCCTGGCTATATCTTCGGAAACGCGGGATCATTGTACGAGAAATTGAACCTGAAGGGCACGCCCTTGATGTCACGGATGTCATCAAAGCCATAACACCCGCTACAAAGATTCTAAACGCAACCTGGGTCGATTCCTTTACTGGGTATCAATTCGATGCGAAAGCCATCGGAAAATCCTGTCATGAACACGATTTGCTGTTTCTCCTCAACGTCACACAAGGCCTAGGCGGTCAACCTTTCAACGTATCCAAACACCCTGTGGACGCCATCACCTGTACAGGTTACAAATGGCTCTGCGGACCCTACGGCACCGGTTTCGCTTGGATGAAACGAGATTTGATCGATAAGTTAGATTATAACCAAACCTACTGGCTAGCCATGCAAGGCGACCGAGAAATGGACAAAATGCGGGAGTACCAAATCCTCTCTAATATCGGTGCCCCCCAATACGATGTCTTTGGTACTGCCAACTTCTTCAACTTCCTTCCCTGGACTGAAAGCATCAAATACCTTCATGAACAGGGGCTAGACCAAATTAATAATCACAATGCAAAGCTCGTTGATCAATTCCTCACGGGATTAGATTCCAGCAAATACACCATTCACAGCCCCCAAGCGAAAGAAGACCGAACTGCAATCATTCTCATTAGTCACCGTGAACCTGAGCGGAATAAAACCATCTTCAAACATCTCCAAGAAGAAAACATCTTCATTGCATTCCGTGAAGGGTTACTCCGTTTCTCACCACACTTGTACAATACAACCAAAGATATCGAAAGAGCTCTAGAAATTCTAAATAAAATATAATGACCAAGAATTTCAGTAGAAGCCAGTAACCGTAATATGCTAATTTTCAAAAGAAACCAATTAACTTATAAAAAGAATTAACCAATACATAGTTAATATTAGGTGAGGAGGGATTCTCGGTTGAAGAGAAGAAACCTAACTATTGCATTATTCATGGGTCTTTTAATTTTTACATCAATCACAATCACTCAATCTAAACGACCACCCAAAGCCACACTAAGAGTGGAAATTACAGCACCATCTGACGGAACCATAATTGAATATGAAGGTAGTTTCACGGTTTCAGGTAACATCCTGTGTCAAGGAGACGATGCAGGAACTGTCAATTCATACGTTCAATATAGCATTGGAGAAGGGTCCAATGACTTCAACACAGTAGATGGTTCAAATTTCCAAATCATTGCTGGAGATCACCCACAATCCCAAAATCTCCTGAAAGATGAATTCTATTCAGTTTTTTGGGAACTGACCGGTAGTCCTGGCACTTATGAAATTCGAATTTTCAGTGAAGCACAACGAACTAAATCAGGTTCGTCAGATTCCAGAACTGTTACAGTTGAAGGGCCTTCACCTCCTCCAGACATTGAGGCAATTGATAGTGAATATCAAGATCCGATAATCGGTTTTGGAACGACCTCAGGTTCGTATGTCAGTACTTACCTCGTGGATGGAACTTATGAAATACTAAATGAAGAAAAGAACACGCATGGAACCAAAAAACCCAGAGATGACACAACAGAACTTGGTTGGATATTTATTTTCGAAGACCTACAAGAACGCCAAAATACAGTACTCAACATTTTTGGGCACGCTAATTTTCCCTCCGATGATACTGATGGAGCATTTATCTTCCAACTTCAATCCGGTGATTCGTGGATTCCTATTCTCGAATTTCGAAATCCAGATGTTGACAGACTTTTTACTGCTGATATCCCAGACGACACATCGACCATAATTGTCCTTCGAGTCGTAGATAACGATCAGACAGAAGGTAACAAGATTATTTCATCATTACACATAGATCAAACCTTCATTAGCTATGACCAAACCAATGAATTTAATATCGCTGACTTTGATGGAAAAATTGGATATCGTGGAGTAAAAATTGGCGATGTTGACAACGATAACGAAAACGAGATTGCCGTATTAATAAATACACCAAGCCATACTGGGCAAATCCGAATATATGAATATCAATCAGAGAGCTGGAATGAAGAGATCATAGTTGAAAACTCTGTATGGGGTTGGGAACTAGCAATCGGAGATGTAGATAATGATCTACTAAATGAAATTGCAGTTGCATTCATATACGATTCACAAGGGTATGAACTCAAATATTATGAATTCGATGGAACTAGTTGGAATGAGTATAACATAGCTAATCCTGATGGAACCACATTGGCTGTGGCCATTGGTGATATCGATAATGATGGACAAAACGAAGTCGCAGTGGGAACCATGCAAGGCTCAGGTTACGAACTAAGTTATTACGAATATGAAACAGGGTCCTGGAACCAATTTAATATTGAAAATAACCTTGGCGAATGTGATGGCATAGAAATTGCTGACATTGACCACGATGGGTTGAATGAACTTGTATATGCAGGAATGGGAGGAACATATCAAGTTTTATCATACTACGAATTTGATTCAGGCACTTGGACACGTAACGACATTCTTGACCCACCAACCAGTTGGGGAATAGATACCGGAGATGTTGATAATGATGGTAAAACAGAAATTGCTTGGGGAGCGTATAGTGCAAATCAGAACGAGGTACGTGTTTACAAGCTTGAAGACAACAACTGGTGTGAACATATTGTGTCCGATGTCCCTGGAGGATGGACAGACGAAACTCACGGTACATCTATTTATCATGTAGCTATCGGAGATCTAGATAACGATGGATTAAATGAGCTGGCTATCGGGCTTCAAGATATACCCACCCGTCCATCTGACCAGACTATAAGATACTATGAATTTAGCGAAGGAAATTGGATTGAATATACTGTTTCAGATCCAGATGTTAGCGTAGAAGTCGTGATAATTGGAGATATCGATAACGATGGAGAAAACGAGTTACTAGTGGGTTTAGATCCAACAGTGTTTGAACTGCGATACTACGAGATTGTTGACTAATAACTTTCCACTAACTCTTACAGAAATTAATCTGGTATACAAACCAATTCCCATATTCACTTTGGAGTATAAATCCGGCTTCATTGGTCCACTGTTTAACAGTTTTTCGTCTAGGATAATCGGGGTCAGGTGCTAGTTCGCTCAGAGAAAGAAGACCATCAGGTTTCAGGATTCGGCGAATTTCTTTAAGAACCCTGACTGGCTCTGGGATTTCTGGAAGGCAGGCTATCGCAATGACACGATCTACACTCTCATCGGCAAAGGAAAAGTTGTGAGCGTTATCAATCTTTGGTATTATATTGGGAATCTCTTCTTCTTCCACACGCTTTCTCAGATATTCAATAATTGACTCAGAAATATCAACAGCATAGACCTTCCCATTCGGGAGAACACGTTCTGCGAAGGCTTTGGTATAGTTTCCTTTCCCTGGGCCAATTTCGACGACAATCATTCCTGGTTCTAGCTTCAATCGGTCTGCAACAACACGAGGTTTTTGGATGAACCGGCGCCGCCATGGATTGTCGATTACTCGGGTCAGAACGGCAGGGATGGGAAAGTGGTAATAGCGTCTAATAATGCGTAGAACGACACAAAAAAAGAAGATGAAAATTACAAAGACGATGGCAATTCCATAGATAATGAAATGCCAAAACAACACATTGATCTCCGGAAGCTAACTAGTAAGTCCAGCGTCTTTAATCATTTCTTTAATCTTTATTTCTCCTAGCCAGGGGAATTTGGTTTCCGAGAATTGCACAGAAACAGCAACGGATTTAGCGAAGGGTGCCTGTTTGATTACACGGGCGATTTTTTCCGCAACTTGCATGTTTGGCACTACAAAGATGGCAAAGACTAGCGGTTCTTCGGCGGATATATATGGTAACCAAAATTCATCGGGGAACTCGGAACGTAAATATTCGGTAACTTCACCGATTGACTTTTGGTGTTCATCAATCCGGATTCGTATCATAACCACGTCTAATCCGCCAGCACTGAGATTCCAACGCACGGAGAACATGACCCCGCGATCCATGAGCTGCTGGATGGTTCGACCTACTCTACGGGCGGTTAATCCTGTCTGGTTCGCGATATCACTGATGGGCATCCTTGCATCATCAACCAAACATTTCATCTGTAAATCAGCGTGGTCTTTTGGAATTAAGAGCGGGAACAGTTCGACTTTCAAGACATGATCGAGAGTGCGCAGGAATCGACCTAACTCGGCTAATCCTTGTGACCCGATGTATTGGGCTGAGATAATGTATGCGCCCCCACTCAGGCTAGCAATTGAACCCACCACGTGGATCATGGAGTTCGATCCGACCTGGTTAATGAACTCCTGAGCAATTTCCTCTCCATCCGTGTAGACAAGTCCGTACAAAACTTCTGATTTCAGCATATCCAAAGAGAGCATGATGGTGTAATTATAGATGATTCCAGTATCGATGAGTTTTCCCACTCGTTTTTTCACGGCATTAGCAGATATGCCTAACACGCTCGATAATTTCTGGTAGGAGGCACGACAGTTTTCATGGAGTTCCCAAAGCAGTTTTCGATCAAGGGTATCCATCAAGGATCACACTCTAGTTGGAAGTTATGGATGGTGCTATCTTATATCATAGATGTAGGGTGTACTCTGTATAATTTGACTTATGAAAACCATTTTGGGGGTTTCACTTCGTTATGTCTAAAAGTAAAAACTCTATGTCTTCTGACGAGATTGACCAATTCCTTACCTGTGCCCGAGTGGGTCGTTTAGGGTTATGTTTAGATGACGGCCCATACATTGTCCCCGTTGGATATGTCTATGATAAAGGAAAAATCGCCATCCACTCCTGTGTTGCAGGTAAAAAAATGAAGGCGCTGAAATCCAAACCGACCATCTGTTTTGAAGTGGATGAAACTTTCTCCGACACATCCATGTACAAGAGTGTTATCATCAAAGGAACAGCGGAAATCCTTGATAAACCCAAAGATATGATTCCATATCTACAATTACATATCAATAAGTATCGGGTCCCGGAAGGGTTTGAACCCTATATGAAAAAACCTGGTCGCAAACGCGATGAAGAACTAGCCGAGGTTCGGGTCATTCTCATTACACCAATCGAAATATCAGGGATAAAATTCGGTCGAGTAATTTAGAAACGGGTCAATCCTTAAGAACTACAAAACTATTGGAAACTCCGAGAGGTCATCTAATTGGCACAAACTGAACTCCTATTCCTGCAAGATAGCTACCTCCGAGAAGCAGCTACTACAGTAACTGAAGTTCTCGAAGATGCTGTTACATTACGTGATACGATATTCTATCCTGAGGGAGGAGGCCAACCAACCGATACAGGACGACTAGACACACCTGCTGGAACAGCAATCATCACGCATGTTGCTAAGAAAGGCAACCGCATCCTTCACCATCTAGAAGGTCCTATTCCGAAGGTAGGAGATGAAGTGTTCATGCGACTGGATTGGGAGAACCGCTACAAGTACATGCGCATGCACACTGCCCAACATATTGTAAGCCGAATCGTTTTTGACCAATTTGGGGCACAAACTGCCGGCAACCAAATTCGTGCCGAATACTCTCATATTGACTTTGCACCTGCAACCTTTCAATCCAGTGATTTACCTGGTATTGAGAATGCTGTTAACGATATCATTAGTCAGAATCTCCCTGTCACCATAGAAGTCATCCCTCGTGAAGAATTAGTAAATAGAATGGGACCAGATCGGTCTGATCTTACAAAATTACCCAGTTCTGTTAAACAAGTGCGATTAGTCCAAATTGGCGAATATGATGCCTATCCCTGTGCAGGTACGCACGTGCAATCAACAGGCGAACTAAATGGTATTCGAATTACAAAACGCAAAAGCAAAGGAAAAGGCACAATTCGTATAACCTATGAATTAACTGAACCTGAATAACCACACATAGTGAGTGTTACAAGGATGGTGTACTCCTCAGTACTTCTCATTGGTTGCGGTCAAATGGGACGAGGACTCGCCCGAATGCTACTAATAGAACAACAGCACCAAGGAGTATCACTCGATCTTTGGATTTATGATCCCTATCAACCAGCCGAAGAACAGTGCCAACAAGAAATACAACAAGCACAACTAGGGTCAAGCAAAAACCTGCGTGAACACTTCTCTACAACTCAAACCACTAAATTGCAATCGATAATCTCTAAACATATTCTCAGTCCACAGGACATTAATCAGGTACTTTCCATTCTCACAGGCGCTGTCAAAGAGTTAGAACCCCGTATACTCGTGAACGCAGCACCATTCTTTACGCAACAAATCTATATACCTCTTGCCCAGCAAGTCGGAAGCGATTACATCGATTTAGGACAACAATTACCAACAATAGAAGCACTCCAACAACTCGATCAAGCAATTATTAACGCCAAAGATCCGATTCGCATCATCCAAGAAAGTGGACTAGCCCCAGGGCTAGCCAATATATTCGGAAACACCCTCTTTGAAACAGCACTAAACGAATCTCCTTCAGACACAGTATTTTCAGTTCAAATGCGAGTCGGAGGATTACCACAACATACCGCCAAAGGAGGACAACTACACTACGGACCAACCTTCTCACCAGAAGGCCTCCTATACGAGTACCAACAACCTGCATACAGCCTCCGAGATGGTTCACTAACCTCTACAAGCACATTCACCAATTCTGAATACTGGGAAGACCCAAACACCAAACCACTTCCCATCGGCATTCAACCCTTCAAAATCACGTCTTCTGATATCCAACAATTATTAATTGACCGAGTGGAACCAGAACTCCTTCAACAACAAGGATCAACACTGATTCTCCAACAATTACAGGCTAGACCAACAGCCGATGGCACGTCCAGAATGTGCTTTGACTCGAAATTTCAAATAAGCGTCCAACACTTAGAATACAAAACACTCCGATTTTCACCGCACTATCAAACCTGGACGAAAATGGTCCAAGACGGCACACTTGACGAGACCCTAACTCATTGGAAATCAAACATCACTAATCCGAAGAACTCAGGGTATCCTGATATGGTGCTCCTTCGAGTCTGGGTACAAAGCACTCCTCAAAGCGCACCACATGCCATCGAACTCATTGCTCTCCATGACAATATCCCTGTTAATAGCCCAAAGGGATTCACAGCTATGCAACATCTCACCTGCTGGCCAACCACATTACTCGTCATGGCTCTTCTCCAATACCCTCCACTCCTCGATAACCGACAGCGACCTAAGCTATTTCGCCACAAAGAAGACAACACTCTCTTTGGTCGAACAATCGAACAAATCCTCCAACGTGGCGGAATAATCTCGCCCTACGAATTAATCGATGGACACCAAATGCTCAAGCAATTGACCGAAATGAATCGTATACCACTTATCGAAACTCGACACACAATATCAAATCTCTGTTGATAATCTTGACAAAACAAGCACTCCAATCCTGATAGGACGCATTATCGAATACTAATGAATTCTTCAACAGTTTTTCTTGGAGGTCGATTTGTTTCCACGCTAGCCTGCTTCTCAGAAAGAAGATCTGAAATGGTTTCCGAATGCTTGCCTACAATAACGAGAGTGATAACTGTCATATCCTGTGGAATGTCGAGAATTTCCTTCACCTTTTCATCATCAAATCCGGCAATCGGGTGGGCCACCAATCCCAACTCCGTTGCTCGGAGAATGAGAAATGCTGTAGACAGTCCAATATCAAAGAGATAATAGTCACGTCCGGGAAGTTTGCAATCGAGGTCACGCTGACTGTACACAACGATTATCAGCGAAGCGGCTTCAACCCATTTGTTTCCCCGAGTAAGCACGGGGTGCAGCTTTTCTAGTACCTTCGGAGTGTGAATGAATACAAATCGCGAAGGTTGATTGTTAAAGCATGATGGGGCTAACTGTGCGGCCTCTGCCAGTTTCTGAATCAGCTCCTCCGTGATATCAACCAGGTCAAGGGCTCGATAGGCTCGACGTTCCTTGATAGCCTGTTCTACATTCATATTCGTCACCATGTAACCATTCACGCAGTGGATTTGCCAAGAACCTTTCGGTATTTTAAATCACACCGTTTAGCTGAAAAATTGAATATACTCCTTGGATTGAGTACAAACTGTATTGTTTAAATGACCCTTTTTACTAATATAGCAAGAATAATCCCTGAGGACTGCATATGGGTGGAATGTACCCTCCCGAATTTAACTGTGAAGTTGAACTCAGTGATGGACGCTGTGTGCAAGTTCGGCCACTCAATTTTGACGAATATGACAAGCTTGAAGAATTGTATACGAAATCAACCGAGGAATCCCTAAGAAAACGGTTCGGGTGGACTGATGCCCGTGAATGGCTTCGATCCATCAAAGGCTGTGTTGACACAGGAAATTTATGTTTGGTTGCAGAATATTATAACGAGAAAGGAAAGCTGCATGTCATTGGTGATTGTTGGTACTTTCTTGATAAGAACTCAGGTAGTGCTGAAATCTCAATTTTAGTCCGTGATGACTTCCAGAACAAACGGCTTGGAACAAATATGATGCGGCAGCTCGTTGAAATCGCGAAAAAAGAGGGGTTATACCGACTATTTGCACTTGTAAATGTCACAAACACGCCCATGCTACGGATTGTTCAACGCCTGCAATTCCAATTCGTCCATGGCGCAGATGGCTCAAACCTCTACAGACTCGACTTCTAATTCCTAACCAACTCAGTTCGAACAATGTGTGAAAACTTCTTATAGCCTAAATGTATAGCAAAATAATAACCCTCAGCCTGTGGGGAAAAGACATTGACAAGCGGCATTGATGACGCAGATGTTTCATTAAAAGTAATCGCAGTAGGCGATGCAGCCGTAGGAAAAACAAGTATCGCAGGACGATACGTCACCGGATCCTTTGAATCCTCCTACAAGGCGACTATTGGTACTGACATTTTCCGGAAAATCGTCACCGTCGAGGGACGACGCATCGCCCTCCTGATTTACGATACGGCTGGTCAAGAACGGTTTCGGAACCTCGTGGAGCGATATTTCATTGGCGCCATAGGTGCCTTGATGGTATATGACATCACGAACCGCGATAG
>SMTZ1_10010769_pt1 | contig 16357 bp, 19 predicted proteins | sample DeeMarSWOR136_30_FD_25667 | JGI IMG/M metagenome (IMG submission 25667)
TTTGTTAAAAAATGAATGTTAAACTTCGTACAAATAAACCCTAAAACTTATTATTCTGACCATTCATCATTGAGGATTTTCACCTGGAGTCTGGAATAGATGGGGATGATTCCAGAATCTCTCTTTCAGGAAGAAGTCTTCTATTTTATCTACCAACAAATTTCTGGAAGAGGGAACAATAAAGACAGGCCAGAAAAAAAGAGGCGGCAGGAAATTAATTCATTCCAGTTCTTTCAATTCCGGATTCTGCGATCCCTGTCTACCGGCAGGTATTCATTGTGGGTAAGTTTTTTCGCTACGCGCTTTGCGCCATCCCCTATGCGCCATGCTATTAGCCTAGGAGCTTTTGGTGGGTTGCTTTCTTCTCCCTATCTCCCCATCTCCCTTTCTCCTCATCTTTATTTTTTGAATCTGCCTTCTGCATTCTGCGACCTGGATTCTGTCATTTCTTCCAAATATATCTCCCTATCACCCCATTTCCCCTGCTCCCCATCATTTTCTTGGTCTCCCCGTCTCCCCATCCCTTCATCGTTTTGCTTTTCTTGCGCTATGCGCTATGCCCTCTGCTCTATGCGATCAGGATTGACAGGGCAAACTTTTTTCTGAATGAGAACAAATCTTCTTAAAAACAGAGAAGTGTCCCTAATTTACTTGTTTGGGACATGTGATGCCATGGCCGCAAGCCAATCGAGAGGACTCGTCCTTTCAGAAGGCATTTACTCGACTCGCTCAGCTGATTAGCACTGCGAGGATCTTGGCAGGCTTACCTCCGTGAGCTTTCACCAGATGCATGCTCGTGGAATCGTAGTAGACAGCGTCACCGGGTTTCAAGACGTCTCTGGTGTCCTCTATGACGACTTCCATTTCGCCATCCAGGACATAGATGAATTCCTGTCCGTCGTGGGAAGAAGGCTCATCGGCTCCGGAGGGATGGAGCGTAACAATGAATGGCTCCATCGCCCGATCTTTCTTTCCGGCAGCCAGGGATTCGTATTCGTATCCGTAGCTGGCTTCCCTGGCTTTTCCGAATCGAGAAAAACTCTGACGCTGTCCCGATCTCACGATGGTGAACGACTCTTTACCGGTAGATATGACATCCGCCATCCGAAGAGAAAGGGCCTTGCTGAGTTTTATTAGCTGCCCCAGAGGCGGCATGAACTCACCGGCTTCAACTTGGGCCAGCACGTCTCGTGCAATGCCGGTTCTTGCGGCCAACTCATCGAGGGAAAACCCACGCTTTTCCCGGGTCGCACGGAGCATATCCCCGTGGCTCACCGCCTTTTCACCTTCCGCTTTTTCGCTGGCCTTTGCGAGAGTGGCAGGGTCAGTGATAAAGTCGTGTCCCTTATCTTCGCCGTAGTCCGACGCTGTCTCTCGAAAATCTTCGTAAGACATCACCTTTTTTTTCTCATCCATGTTTGATCCTTTCAGCCACTGCGTATGGCACACGGTATCCTGGCGCAGTCCTACATGGATTTGCCGGGCATACCTATGTTCGTGGCAATGACTATCCTCTGGACTTCCAATGTTCCTTCGCCTGTGTCGAGCAGTTTTTGGTTCCTGTAGTGGCGTTCAACGGAGTAGTCTTTCATGAGACCGTATCCGCCGTGCAACTGCACCGCGTGGAGGGATGGGTTGAATATACAAAAAAGTAAGTAGTGTGGCAAGAAAAATCGACCACAAGATATGGGAATCCTCTCCTCGTATACTTGAGCGCTAACCCCGCACAGAGCTTGGGAAGCTGAAATGAGGACATCGTAGAAAAGACAGACCCTACCCTGCGAATATTAGGCTTTACCTGCCCGATTGCTTGAGATGCTTCAAGCGATCCAGAACGAAACGGTAATCGAGCCAATCGTCAAGGAAAGTACCAAGGGCCTCCCGGTAGAAGCGAAGCGCGCTTTTCTTATCCTTCGAACCCTCAGCCCAGAACCCTATCAAGGCAAATGCTGTCATGAAGTTTTCAGGGTGCTCGCCTGCTTGTCTTCTCAAGGAGTTCTCCGTTTGTCGCCCCATGAGGTACTCACAGATGGCGAAAAACCAGGGGTCACGGATGCGGCGATGGTAGTCGTCCAGGATTGCTTCTGCTTCCGCTTCTTGACCCTGGTAGTGGAGGATTCCTGCCTCAAGGAGTCCGAGGCTCATTCGAACAGCGTTCTGCCGACCTTCCGTTTCTAGAAACCTCTGCACATAAGTAAGAGCCTCGGGCCAGACCCCCATAGCGGCAGTACAGTAAGCAAGGGCCGCCAGAATCATCCGGTTTTCGGGATGAATCTCGAGGGCCTTCTCGAGGACAAGCCGCCTTTCTTCCAGAGGAATGGAAATATCTGCCAGGCGTTCCCAGAGCGGGGCAGACTGTTCCTGCTTTTTCTTTTTCGTCTTGAGAGATTCCCGGGCAATCGCTTCAAAGTGCTCCACTTGGGCCGTATATTCGGCCCATTGGGTATCAGTACGCAACAAGGAGCGCCGCTTTTTCCGCTGATCCTCCAGGCTAGCCCAGCTCAGAAAAAAAGCCCATGAATCGGGATCGCCGGAAAGCACGGCCTCCTGCAACAGTTTTTCCGCCTCTTCGATTTTACCCTCTCTAAAAAGTATCAGGCCACTGATAAAACATACCCAAGTTTTCTCCGCAGGGCTATGCCAACCCTTCAGGGCTCCATCGATGGAGACGCTCCCTTCCAGGACTCTCGCCAAGTAGCCTTGGAATTCGGCAGGGCTCCTCCAGTCGGCTCCAAGAAGATCCCGCTGGTAGGTACTCTCTTCACGGGTCCCTGAAATCCAGTCGATGAGCATCAACAATAGTCGGGCTTGGTTATCATGGGCATCCATGGACAGCAATTCAGAGAATCGCTTCCGTGCACCTTGATAGTCTCTGTTGCAGAAGTGGAGCATACCGGCGGCTGTTACCAGTTCCGGATCTAAGCTTTTCTTCAGTTTCTCATCGGCGAGGCGCATGGCCTCAGCCCATCGTCTCCGTAACGTCTTGTCTCGGATCTTGGCGAGCGTCGCCTCAGTGGAAAAATCGACCACGCCGTTCCATTTCGTGTGGCCGGCCTTGAGGTCTGCCAGAAGTTTTACGGCACCCGTAATCGGAAGGATAAGGCCGATGTCCCAAACAGGAGTGACCATCGGCACCAGTCCCTGAGCAAAGTCCATGGCCACAGCGGAGACAATGCCGATGGCCTTTCCCCTCCTGTCGATGACGGGTCCGCCACTATTCCCACCGTGAAGCGAGGCGTCGATCTGAAACATGTTTTCAAAGGTGCGACGAATATTTCCAGCAACCCCGCTCGCATTGACCGTATCAGCCTGTGTACGACTCCCCAATGGAAAGCCTAAGGTGATCACTCGAGTGAGCTTGGGGAGCTTACGGGGATCCATTTCAAGATCGAGGGGAATCGGCAGGAGACCTGGCGGCACCTTCTCAATCTTAATCACAGCAAAATCGTCTCTGAGAGGGGAGGTGAGGATCTCGCGCGTGCGCATCGGAGGCTTGGCCACACCCGCGATATGGAGGTGAGGGGATGTTTCACTGCTGAACGCGTTCTCGATAAAATAGACGTCGTCCACATCGGGGCTTTCAATCATGCGGCCGGCTCGATTGAATGCCCGCTCTCCTTCAAACCACAGAAAGATCCGGGAGCCGAACTTGGGAGCTCCCTTGCGCACTTGAAGGTGTTGCACTGCAGCGGCAAAGTGAGGGTCCTCCAACCAGGGGCATGCGACATGGCGGCTTGTAAGCATATAACCTTCCTTGTCCACGAGAAAGGCGGTACCCTCTGAAACATTCCGATAGACTCGCTCGCCATCTGCCTCCACCCAGTAGTCCACAAGGAGGAAGGCCACGGACTGCGCGTACTGGTTGGCAAAGCTCTCAAGTGTACTCTCTACGTCCTTTCTTCGATCCTGTACCTGGAACCAGGCAAAGAGGCCGACGAGAAAAATGATAAATACAAGGGCTCCAAGAGTCCAGACCCTTTTCTGCAGCTTTTGAACAAGCCTTGTGGTTGCCGGCGGCATCATCCTCTGGGAGGGCACAGTGACGGGATGCTGTAAGCCTTCTTGGATACGCTCGATAGACTCCCTGATTTCCGACATAGATTGCGGTCTGAGATCAGGGTCGTCGGCCAGCATTACCCGAAGCAGAACTTTTAGCTCCGAAGGAAGATCGGCCTCCTCTATCTTGCCCAGATAGTCTACGGTCTCGAGATCAGCCGAAACCAGCTCTACGAACACTTTGCCCAGAGACCAAATGTCGCTCCTGAAGTCCAGAGGCCGCTGGTTCACGATGTCAGGATGAGAAGAGAGGAGTTTCTCAAGCATGGGAGAAGGACGGTCCAGTAAAGGATCGATGAATCTGGAAAGCTTGTAGTCAATCTTAATTCTGATTTCATCCTTTTCACCCTTGATCGCTATGATATCGTTTAGAATAAGATGGGGGATGAAGTGTCCGTGATCGTGTAGTACTTCGAGAATAGAAGCCATCTGGTGAAATAGATCGAGGAGAACCCCTATATCACGAACCCGTCCTAGTGCGAGAAGGGAGCCCCAGCTTTCTGAATCTATCCACTCACTAACGCGGTACCAAAGGCCCTCTGTGGTGCGCTTGATCGCCTGGTGACGAACAAACCCCTCATGGGTCAGTTCCTTAAGCTCTTCAAGCTCCCGCCTAAGCCGGGCTGCTACCTCTTCGTTTACCCCGGATAGAGAAGTGAAGAGACGGATCATCACAGGCTCTTGCGTGGGTTCATGGATGGCCCGGCAAAGGAAGCTCGAGTATCCTTCATGCAACACATCAATGATACGGTACTCATCGATATACCGGCGGCCTTCGCCGATCTCACTGCCGCAGGAAGGGCAGATGGCTATTTCTTCTGCCACTGATTGCCCACATGTGGAACAGAGTTTCATAAGACCTTCTCTCTGGAACCTACCGCCTTTACTTGAAAGAATGGAGCTGAACAAAAAACCGTGAGAACGATTTCCCACGGCTCTTAAAATACTTAAGGCCGTGGAACGTAATGCGTCGACCCACGGCTTTCGCTGACTATGTTTGGGTTTTAATGATCAGCCGAAGACAGTGGGTAAACCTTTTTGGCAAAACGATACCAAAAAAAGTTGTTTCCCCTGCTAGAATTAGAGATTTTAAGCTGATCCACTTCCATTCTTCAAAAGATTTAATTTTATGATACACGCATCAGATTTTAAGTCAACCGAAATGTTTTCGGACGAGAATTGAATATGTGAAGTATTGCCCAATGTCAATGAAATAAGCCTCTTAATTAGTACCATCCATCTAATAAGTTATTTACTATGCTTGTTATCAAAGCGTTTGCCTAAATAGTTCAAATATGCTAATGTGTCTCTCGCCTCATTTTTTTTGAAAGGAGAAAGCAGATATGATGGAACCAGGAAAGGACTCTTTGGATCTCGGTATTCTGGTCAGTGATATCAAGGCTAGCCTTAACTTTTACCAAAACATCTTAGGATTAAAATTTGTGGAGGAAAGGCCCGTATCGTCCGGGAAAATGTACCGTCTAAGGTTTGGAAGTAGCGATTTCAAATTGATTAATCCCCACACTCGGCCACCAAAGGGACCCATTGGGCTAGAAAGTCAATTAGGTTTTCGCTACGTCACGTTTGTCGTTAAAAACCTTTCAAAACTTTGCTCAGAACTCCAGAGCAGAGGAATAGAGTTTGTTGTGGCGGAGAAAGAGGCCCGCCCTGGAGTTCAAATCGCAATGGTTAAGGACCCTGATGGTAACATCGTGGAATTCGTCGAGCGAAGTTAAAAGCCCCGGAGCCGTCTAATTTTCTGATATTGGGGTCTAGTGATATGGTCTGATATTTAAAGAGTGTGGAGCTAGTGGATCAAAGAGATCGATTAGTCTAAAACATCAAATACAATCAATCTACGCACCGATTGCTTCCAAATCTACTAAATGCATGTATGCAAGTCTGACCCCAGAGCCCTACCCTTTATGTGACATGACGTTTCTGCATTAGGCACCTCCAGGCTCTGGGTGGATTTGGACGATTAGATCCGAAATGGCTAGATGTAAGTGAAAGAACCTCAAAATAAGGCTCCACTGCCAAGACGATATCTCCTGCAGTCCGTTGAGGTGGGCCAGGACCTTGGCGATGCTCATCAGCGTTGCCAACGATTGTTAGCCATAGGCCAGCTTCTTCCAAATGAGTAGCGACATTTTGGGCAAACCTTCTTCGATCATTTTCAGAACTGAATGAGTGAAAACAGCCTCTGTCAAATACAAAACCAAAAGGACCACCTTCAATTTTGTTCTTAAGAAAATCAACAAGCATGAAATCGCATTCAACGTTGGCTTTAGAAGCTTTTTCTTTTGCCTTCTTTAGAGCAATCTCCGAAGTGTCAGTACCAATAACCAGAAACCGGTTCTGGGCAAGCCATATGGAATTGTCTCCGGTTCCACAGCCAATATCTAAGGCTTTGCAGCTCAGAATAGAGTTTTTGGTCACAACTTCGATAAGGTTGAAATCTGGCTTGCCAACTTCCCAAGGAGTGTCCCCTGATTTGTATCTTTCTCTATAACGCTCTTCGACTGTCATCTGATTATGTCTTATAGAAATGTCACATACCTTGCTTTTTATGCTGCTTCTATGTTTCCCTAAATCTTAAACTACTGAAGGCTCCCTTCAACTCAAAAGGTCGAATTTCAGGCTATTTTTCTAGAAAAAGTGGTTTTAAACAATATGATATAGAATCGAGTTAATTTCAGAATAAGTTATTCACAGAGGTCAAGACATATCCGCATGGAGGATGTCATTTTTTAGAAACGTCATGATTCAAGACGTGCCCCTTGCTCCTTTTTTTCATTCTGTCTCATGTCAAGAGTAGGCACCGCTCCTCTCACATCCCGTTCATAATTTCAGGGACATCCCCCATTCCGCAGGTCAAATGTTCCCAAGTTCTTTGCTATTCTGACTGAACGACCTCTATGAACTCGATGTCAAAAATCAGGTCTTTACCAGCCAAAGGATGGTTGCCATCAATCGTGATGGTAGATTCGGAGACATCCGTGACGGAGACAGTCATTGTTTCGCCGCTTTCCGTTTGAAGTTTTATCCTGTCACCCTCCTTTGCGTTTAATCCTCCTGGCAACCGTCCCCGATCCACCACCACAACCATCTCATCAAGGTGGGGCCCAAAAGCTTGATCCGCTGCCACTAGGATTGTTTTCGATTCACCCCCACTCATCCCCACTACGGCCTGCTCAAAGCCTGGAAGAACCTGCCCCTTGCCGAGGGTGAACTGAAGGGGTTCTTGGTTCTTCGTGGAGCCAACGATCGTGTCGTTGTCCAATTTAACCGTGTAGTGCACTCTTACAGTATCGTCCTCTTTTGCCTGTGTCATCTCCAACTCCTTTCATCATCTTACCTGAATGATAAATATACTTTCTGCAACATAAAATGGCTTCAGGATTGGTCTCCGTCAGCGGACGCCGAAGAACGGGAAATAGACGGGGAAAAAAGAAATATCAACGATCGCCTAAGGACATTTGCCTACTGCTCTTGCCCGTTTGTTTTAGAGCGGACCAACTTTTTATGGATGACCCCGAGAGCTTTTCAATCTACTAATTGCACATATGCAAGCCTGCCCCTCACTCTTACTCACTCTTACTGAGTTACGTCAATAGGCATTTATGGTCATTATTCGAAAAGAACCGAGGTTTCTCATGAATCAATTTATGACTGGTTTGTTTCTTGAATTGACGAAGGACTTACCTTGGGATACATAAATAAGTGAAAGGCAAATAGAGATCTCTTATCATGAACCAAAAACTAAAGGAGGATTTTACTATGAATTTTCCGAATAATCAGGATAATATTGGAGGAGATACGTTTACCCTCATTGCCAGATGTAAGGAAACAGGTATACTAGGTGTTGCCATGTGCACAAGTTCTATCAGTGTAGGCTCGCGTTGCCCGTTCGGGCAGGCTAGAGTGGGGGTAGGTTCAGTGCAGGCTTTTCCTGACCCACGCCTCCGCAGCCTTGCGCTCAAACTACTTAATATGGGATATGCTGCCCCCAAAGTGGTAGATGAACTAGTCGATAGCGATCCACATATTGAGTATCGCCAAATTGGAATAGTGGATAAGGATGGGAATAGCGCCGCCTACACTGGTTCGAAAAATTTGCTTTGGGCAGGACACATAATCAAGGATAATTATATCGCTATGGGAAACCACTTAGCTGGAGAGAAAGTCATTGAATCTATGGCAGAAGCTTTTGAGACCTCAGCAGGAGAATCCATAGAAGACAGGTTGATGCGGGCAATAGAAGCCGGCACTGTGGCCGGTGGGCAACAGGATAGTGAAGGGCGAGCACATGCCTCACTCTTTGCCGCAGCTATATTGTCCTTCGACTGGGACACCTTTCCACGAGTGGATCTTCGCGTGGACCATCACAAAAACCCAACCCAAGAGTTACGCCGTATTTTGGAATTATACAAATTATTAATTCCTTACTATGCTAGGCGCGCCGCAGACCCAACTATTGGTAGCACAGACGATTGGCTCCGCAAACATGGAGGAGAAAAAATCTATAATCGCTATCATTTTAAAGAAGATTGATGATGTGGTAAGTGCATGGCGGTGGATTCAGGTCTTGTTTTTTGACATTCCCCTTTGAACTACAATCCGCATGGACCATAACGCGTACCTAACCAAAAGCCCAAAAGCGTAAGAAATAAGAAAAAAGGGGGCACTTCGGTATTTTTCATTTTAATAAAGGGATTGTTATTACCGTAGACGGAAATAGGAAAGTGTCCTGTTTTTTTACATGTCTCCCCATTTTTCACCTGTTGTCAAAAGGGGCTTATGTCTCATGTCAAGATCAGGCACACCCTACATATTTTCTGCACAAGGAGGAATCAATGGAATACCGCAATCTCGGCAAATCCGGCCTCAAGGTATCTGTCCTGGGGTTGGGAGCGAACAACTTTGGCTGGTGGATCAACGAGTCCGCTTCTGCGGCAGTCATCAACCATGCGCTGGAAATCGGCATCAATTACATAGACACCGCGGACATGTATGACAACGGGCGGTCGGAAGAGTTCATCGGTCGAATCCTCAAGGGCAGGCGCAAAGAGGCCCTTATTGCTACCAAATTCGGTATGCAGATGGGAGAGGGCATCAATGACCGGGGAGGCTCGCGCTGGTACATCATGAGGGCATTGGAGGCCAGCCTGAAAAGGCTCCAGACCGATTACGTTGACCTTTATCAGATGCACCAACCTGACCCAACGACCCTCATCGAGGAAACGCTTCGTGCTCTTGACGATTTGGTGAAATCCGGCAAGGTGCGTTACATAGGCTGTTCCAACTTTGCCGGCTGGCAGCTTTCGGAAGCGCTGTGGACTTCTCATGTCAACAGTCTGAATTCCTTCGTAACGGTGCAACCCAAGTACAACCTCCTCGAGCGCCAGATTGAACAGGAGTTGGTACCCTGCTGCAAGGCCCACGGTGTTGGCGTCATACCCTGGGGGCCTCTGGCAGGCGGTTTCCTCACAGGCAAATATCGCCGTGGTGAGCAAGCCCCGACTCCAGCCCCGGGTACAAGGCCAGCCAAAGCCTTCCTTCAAATATACAATACTGTTATGACGGATGCGAATTGGGAGAGGCTCGGGAAGCTTGATGCGTTTGTAAGAGCCCGTGGTCACAAGATCGCTGAACTGGCCATTGCCTGGCTGCTCTCACACCCCTGGCTGAGCACGGTGATTGCCGGCGCTACAAAGCCGGAACAACTGGACGCAAACCTCATCGGCGCTGAATGGAAGCTGACCCCGGAGGAAGTCATTCAGGTCGAGCAGATATAAGTTTAAAACTTATCCTCAAATGACTTTTTTCCTTTGGTCAAAAAGGGGGAATATTATTTATGTTCCTTTGGTAAAGGCTGGGAGAAATTGATTTGAAATATGGAGGAGTTAAACCTTTTGGCCAAGCGCTTATGAATGGGCTGCCCGAAGCCGTCGAAACTCATCACAGTTTAACCTGTCAATCCCTAAAGACAGTGGCATCCAGGAAGTATCGACTGTCAGTTGAAATACTGTATCAAGAAATCAGTTCCAAAATTCACGAGTTCAGTGAGAACTTATTTTCCTATCAACCAACAAATTTTTGGAAGAGAGAACGATAAAGACAGGATAGAAAAAAAGAGGTGGCGGAAAATTAGTCCATTCCCTTTTTTGAATTCCGGATTCTGCAATCCCTGTCTACCGGCAGGTACTTACTGTGGGTAAGTTCTTTCGCTGTGCTCTACGCCTGCCCGCCGAAGGCTGAGCTCTTTGCCGTAGGAGCGGCGCTACTTGTCCTTCGAAGTTCCACAAGACGGAACGTAGGAGGATGCACTCAGCTATTAGTGTAGGAGCTTTGGGTGGGTTGCTTTCTTCTCCCCATCACCCTATCTCCCCCTATCCCCATCTTTCTTTCCAATGAATGACCAACTTTTTATGGATGACACCCGGCCGCCTAAAAAATAGGAAGGTGTCCCTAATTTTTTAGGCAATTTTCTTCCCTGTCATGCCTGGTTTGACAGAGTATATCTCTTCGATTCTAATCTTTACCACAGATTTTGGCCGTGGCCTTTTTCTTTCCTCCTGCTTCTTTGCCACTTGTTCAAAGAAATCCCCACTGGTCAATAATTCTGCTGCCCCCTTGATCTGATAGCCATCTGTCTTCTCTCGATCCACCACCATTACTGCTACTTTTGGGTTTTGCTGAAGGTTTCTGAGCGTCTTTTCGCCTGTGCCTTCCGAGTAGGCAAGCGTTTCATCATCAAAGACATGCATGGACCCCTTAGGCCCAATATTAGGAGTTCCATCTTTACTTGCCGTAGCAATAACAGATAACTGCCGCTCAAACATCGCCTTCATTTCACTGGTTAACTTAGCCATGATAACCTCCTCTCCTTAACCTTCAAATGTTTGATTGCAAGACCTGAGCCTTGCTTGTACGACGATTTTGATCTTAACGCTATGCGCTATGCTTTGATTTTTTTTGGATAGTGTTCTGTATTCCGCACTCCGCAATCCGAGATCCGCAATTGGATGGGCCAACTTTTTTATGGATGACACCACTTATTGAAATGTCAAAAAGTCAAGTCTGACCCCACATCCCCTCTATCACCCCAGACTTCAACGTAATCTTATCGGGGTTGGACTGCCAGGGCCAGAGAGCGGCGTACATAAGTTGATTCCCATCCTTTCGGTAGAAAAAGGATTGCTCAATTCGCACCCCCCCCAGGGAATCAACCAGTCTTTGAATTTCCTTGGGAAACATCGCCTCTTTTCCAGATTCCTTCGCTGGGGGGCCTAGATGTTTTCTTAACAAAGTATGGAGCACTTCAAGGTCCTTCCTTTTAATGACCGCTTCCAGATATTTCACTCCATCTGAGTTCGGCCTGATTTCCATCTGAACCGTTTGCTTTATCGCTTCAATCAGGTTCATCGCCTCTTCCCCTTAATGACGGAATCACTCATTAACTCAAGGGCCAGATTTGGAACGGCCAACTTTTCTATGGATGACCCTTAGCTTAATCCCTTATGCCCCTTCCCCATCGTTGAAACTGGGTTCGAGAAGGTAATAGAATATCCATCCACACCAGGGTCATAATAATTTCCTATTCTCTTCTTTAGAACGAACCCGGATTTCAAGAAAAAATTGAGCGTTTCCTTTCGGGTGACGGCTGTAAGTTTTATACCCATCTTCTTGACTTGTTCAAGGACAGCTTTCCCGACTCCTTTGCCTTGGTACTCGGGTAAGATACTCAAGTCAACAATGGACTTTATGCCCCTTCCCCTGCCTTCCAATAGGACATCTCCAGCATACTTCCCGTCGACTTCGATGCGATACACGGTGCCCGCGGTTAGTACCGTCTTCCAAGTATGTCTATCCCAAATTAGATAGGGCTCGTGATAAATTTTGAACTGGCATTGGTAATAAAAATCAATGTCTGGATCAAGATCTTCTCGCAACGTGATTTCCATTCACTCATCTGCTCCAGTATTGAGCTCGCGCAGGATTCTCTCATTTTTCTAAGATAAAAGAAAGATCTTTGGCAAGAAAAAAAGGGCCCTCTTAATGCCCTTTGCGCTATGCTCTATGCGCTACTTGTTCTCCGTAGTCTCGCAAGCAGGACGTAGGAGGATGCGCTATGCTTTGACTATTTTTGTAGTGTTCTATATTCCGAATTCCGCAATCCGAGATCCGCAATTGGATGGGCCAACTTTTTCTGGATGACCCCTGTCAATATTGTAGACCTGACACCCCACTCTGGTAACGATTACTGGAAATGTATATATTAACACTGAAATTGTATTCTATCCCATATTCTGTGGAATTAGAATAACATTTTATGATTGTTTGAGTTTTTTCGCAGGAAGTAAGGAAATGAGGCCATTAGATAGTAAAGGAATCATCGCTAGAAAAAAAAGAACCGACCGGATAGAAAAAATATCGGCCAGTTTTCCCACTAAAGGGATTATCATTCCTCCCGTCCCAAATGCTAGCCCCATCATAAGACTTGCGATCATCGATTTCCCTTTGGGAGCCAATTCCAATGCCATCGCCAACCCCAATGGGAGGGTAGCCATAGAAAAAAATCCCGCCCAAAAGGCACTAAAAAAGACCCAGTTGCCTGGAAGATAAAGAAGCAAATATAGACTAGGCGTTGCAAGTGTATGAGCAATGTGGAAAATAGGTTTATATCCAAATCGATCCGATAGATGACCCGCCATCAGTCCGCTTATAGCACCAGCCACCGTCATAATAGAAATGAAACTTCCAATGGAGACGAGAGAATACCCTTCCTTTGCATATAACACGGGTATGTATGTCATGAAGGATTGAGCAGCAAAGGTACGCAAAACCATAATAACCCAAATCAATACAATCAATTTCCAAACTGCTCCCAACACCTCTTTTAGCGTATCAAGTAACCCAAGATCTCCTACTGGCTCTTGCCGAGGCAGAGGTGTGATTTTAAAGAGAATGGCCATTACCACTAAACCAAATAACATCGTGAATGGAGAGACCCCCAGGCCATATTGACTCACAAAATACGTGATAAAAAGTGGCCCCACTCCGAAGGCGAAGGTTCCTCCCATATTGAAAATCGATATAGAAAATCCGGAATGCTTCCCCGAATAGGCAGCTACCATCCCTGCCGACGTCGGATGAAACATGGATGTTCCAATTGCTCCAAAAGATATGAAAAGAAGCAGGGTCAAAAAATTTGGAGCTATTCCAACCAAAGAAATAAAAATGATGGCCAAAAGTGGACCACCAAGGACAAAAAAACGTGTCCGGAAACGATCAGCAAAGTATCCCACCCACGGTTGTATAATAAAAGCAAAAAGACGGCTGATCGCTGCTATCAAACCAACCTGAGTTAGCGTGAGAGAATACTTGTCAACAAATGCGGGAAGGAGGGGGTTGACAAAGGAATAATAGAAATCTCCGATAAAATGAACAAGAGCCAAGGCAAAGATCACTTTTGTATTTGTACTACTGGAATGTTCCATAATTTAATAAACAAAAAACCACCTTTCGGTGGGATCCCTAAGAGAGATATTTAATATAGGGAAGATAATAGGAATGCTATATGCCTACTGAATTAATTTGGAAAAGTCAACGGTATTCTGTAAATTACCACTTGAAAGGTTATATCGAAGCAAGAAGTCTGAAAATCACACTTACAGGACTCACAGGAAGAACTAATTTATCTTATCTGAAAAATATTTTAGGAAAGGGAAACGAAGGATAAAACAAAAGAGGTAATGGAAAAGGTAATTAGCCCGACAACGCCAACTTCTTTATGCATGAAACCCCTGGTCGAGAATGATTCCTAAATTCACGGACGGACCACCCTTCCCATTTAGCTACCTCCCCGCCTATGTTTTCCTTTGTGTCTCATGTCAAGATCAGGCACCAATCCTTGGATCCTTGGATGACACCTCAGCTTTCAGATTGACAGTTGAAGATGTAACCCAAAACCTCCCCCAGCGAAAAATTTAGCCATACCAATCCTTCAACCCGCTCTTTTATTCCGAAACTTCCCCAGTTTCGAAAAGGCGTTCATCACGTTCAAAATCATCCATTTGTGCGGCCCTGATAGATTCCCATCCTTCACGAAGATCGGGCGGTGAGACTTCTGCAATCTTCTGGGATAATTCGTCCCCAATGATTAACTTTGTGAGCGAAATTACCGCCCGGGCTGCCTCGTCAGCTTGTTTCAAATCTTTCAGGTTTGCCATCTTCATCACGGCTTCCAAAAATTCTTTTCTTGTTTCCATATTGCAACCTCCCTTCTTTTAAAACCTGTTTAATTAAAAATTTGGACCAAGAACATCCTCTGAAAGAATGTAACTAGGCTCAGAAGGAAAATCTTGCCCCCTAGAATCGTTGTTGAGGCAAAAGAAATATAAAATTGAGCAAAGACTAATAATCATTGAAATCATATAAGGAATGTCCTTCCACTTAAAAAAAAGCCGAAACCACCCAAGGTTCATCCTTCGGTAGCTCGGCCATCTTTTAATCAATAGACCCGCCGCTTTCCGCCCTCTTCTCACGAAGGGTTTAGCTTTATCGGGTGAGCCAGCTTAATTAATGTTTTACATATCAGAAAATGTTGAATTCGTCAATCTAAAAGTGCGATGATGAAAATTATCTTTTTAGCGATTATTACCAGAAATCTAGTGTAGCGACATGGGTTCTTGCTTTGAGGAAGAACTGTTCTATTTTATCTACCAACAAATTTATGGAAGAGGGAACAATAAAGACAGGACAGAAAAAAAGAGGCGGCGGGGAGTTGATTCATTCCGGTTTTTTCAATTCCGGATTCTGCGATCCCTGTCTACCGGCAGGTACTTGCCATGCGTAACTTCTTTCGCTATGCGCCATGCTATGGGGCAGAGCCAACTTTTTTATGCATGACAGCTGTCAATAGTGTAGACCTGACACCATAGCTCATATTTAAGAGCCATCCCCAACCATACTTGTTTATCTCCGATATACTTCGCGGCGGTGTCGTACTCGCATAATCCTCACGGCCTTGGCTTTCTCATCGATCTCATAAATGATACGATAGTCACCAATTCTAATACGCCAATCGTTCTTTGAACCGGCAATTTTACGGCACCCAGAAGGTCTTGGGCTTTCAGCTAAGGCTTTAATCTGTGGGATGATACGGTGGAAGATGGATGTTGCTAGACGCTTGAGGTCATTTTCCGCAGATCTCTCAAGATACACTTCATACACTTGACTGATACTCCTTCAAGAAATCCTCCAACTTTCTAAATTTTAGGGGTTTCTTTCTCATCGCTTTGAGCATGTTCAGATCCTCGACGTCCTCCAGACGTTCTAGCATTTCTCGATAGTCATCAATGTCAAGAATCACTGCTGAGGGTTTACCCCCTCTGAGAACAATCTCAGGAGCTTTCCTTCTAGCCTTACCTTTCATATCCTAACCTCCGATTCATTTAGCCTTTCAAACATAATATATCTATTTGGGTCCAAATGTAAAGCGAATCCTATGCTTCAGGAACGAATCTCCGCACTCCGCATTCAAAAATTCTTTTGTCTCCCCATCCCCCTATCTCCCTATCGCCCCATCTTTCTTTTCATATGTCTCATGTCAAGATCAGGCAGCGATCCCCCCAATTACTTCCGCTCCTCTCTTTGAATAATCCGGAAAGTCTCTTCGTAAATCCGTTCTCGGGGGCCTATGGCAACAAGTTCAATCTGTCGAGGTTCTTTGATCCTGTAGATGATCCTGAAAGAACTGATTCGAAGACTCCTCAATCCCGATAGTTCATCCATAAGTGCTCTACCCGAAGAGGGTTCAGATAAAATAATTTTCAAAGATGCTTTAACCTTCCTCTTCAGAAAGGGATGCATTGTTCTGATGAGTTCTCGAACGTCCTTTGGGACAACAAGCTTATACATGGGGGGCCTATCCCATTAGCGGAACAATTCATCAAGGGTATAGAGCTTTGCTCTTCTCATTTTTAGAGTCTTGAGTCCCTTCCTTATTTCTTTCATCAGGGCTGCATCCGATCGAACGGCGACCGTTTCCTTCAGACTTTCGAACTCTTCCGGGCTGACTAATACAGCCGCTGGCCGACCGTTTTTAGTGATCATAATCTCTTCATCAGTCGCGTTGACCGTATCGATCAATCCGCTCAGCTTCATTTTTGCCTCCGAGACAGATAAGGCTTTCATAATTGTGACCTCCATTCGGGTTGACCAGAATTTAGATCATTTTAACAGAGGGGCGTGATCATGTCAAACGCTTAGGAATCGGGCTGTGGTAAAAAAACTA
>SMTZ1_10018142_pt1 | contig 16357 bp, 11 predicted proteins | sample DeeMarSWOR136_30_FD_25667 | JGI IMG/M metagenome (IMG submission 25667)
TCGCCCATCATTTTCCACCTTTCCCGAATCTGGGCCACGTTATCCAGAAAGGGGAGGGATGGCAGTGGAACCCAATTGAGATAAAGGGATAGAACGGGTAAGCGGAGGGATTTGGGCGCGTTTAAATCTGATCTTTATCCAATCTTTCAACCCTAAATCATCAACTTCTAGCTCAACTTCTTATTCAAGATAAGTAGTTGCTATCCTCAACCTCGTTTTTCACGTCTTCGTTCCTGAAGTCCTTATGAAAATGCTTCGCATAAATATTGTAGCAACCGGTAATCTTGAGTAGTCTTTTTTACTTGAAACACAACCCCTCTTTTTTGTATATTCAACTCAGCCAATAGCAAGCTCTTATCCGTTTGTATCCCCGAAGTGGCAGCTTCGCTACTGACTTTCATAAGGACACGCAGTCAACTGCAAGGCGGAGATAGGGTGGGCGGATAACGAACCTTAAAGTTCACTCCTAGTATTGTAAGGATCGCTGTTCAGCTGAAAACGCAAAAACAAGCTCCATGCTTAAGGTTTCTATCTACCTAAAGTCTTGGAGAGGCGACGGACAGCCTTGCGGCCCGGCTTTTTTTATCGCAAAGAAGGTTAAAACAATCATAGAAAAAACTTATTGAATAAGGAGAGAGTATGAGCGGGTACCACAAAAGGGACTGGGAAACCTTTCCGATGCACAAGATAAAGAGAGTCGATCGACCAACCATTCTGATCAAAGATGACGAGATCCAGAGGGTGCGGGAACGCGAGGCCGGCTTTTGCAAGGCTGCTGCCGGCGACTATGGTCCAGTGCTTCAACGGGAGTTCAGGCGCTTTGTTCCGAAACATCCCCTCTCGGGTGCCGCCTCATGGATGAGAAATGCTATGAGGTCTCTGGTCGATGGCATGGTTGCCGCTCAAAAGGCCCCGATTCCCGCTGACCCGGCAGCCCTTTCCCGCCACATCAAAGAGACTGCTTACTTCTTAAGGGCAGATGCAGTAGGAATATGCGAGCTCCCGCGCTATGCGGTTTATAGCCACAAGTTCGATTTTATGAAGCCCGAGGCCGGTGAGGTACCGATTGAGCTGAACCATAAATATGCCATCGGCATCCTCATCGATCAGGACTACAGGACGTCAAGCGCTTACACGGGGAGCGATTGGATCAGCAATGCCATGAGCATGATGTCCTATGCCACATCAGGGTTTATCGCCATCATCCTCGCTGATTACGTCAGGAGACTCGGCTATTTTGCTAAGGCCCACTATGCCCCATTTTACGACATCAATGTCCCCCCTATCCTTCTGCTGGCAGGGCTCGGTGAAATGAGCAGGATTGGTGATTCGGTCCTCCATCCCTTTCTAGGGCCACGCTTTAAGGCTGCCGTGGTGACCACAGACCTGCCCCTTCTGCCGGACAAGCCCATCAACTTTGGTCTCCAGGATTTCTGTTCTAAGTGTAAGAAGTGTGCCAGGAGATGTCCCAGCGGCGCCATAAGCGATGGTGGCAAGGTGATGCACAATGGGTACGAGAAGTGGCCCCTCGACGTAGAAAAGTGTACGGGCATGAGAGTTGGGAATCAGAAGGGCTCCGGCTGCGGCACCTGCATCAAGGTCTGTCCTTGGAGCAAACCTTATACACCATTTCATAGGGCAGTGGGCTGGGCCGTCAGACATTCCGGGATAGCTAGGAGCCTTGCTATCTGGGGAGACGATATCCTGGGCTACGGCAAACCCGATTACAGCAAGAAGTGGTGGTACGACCTCGAAGACGTAGCGGGAGATGGGATCCTTCAGATCCCCGCCAACAAGAAAAGTGAGTTTGAAGAACGGTGAGCACACCAAGGCCCGGCGCAGCAGCGGGTGCCATTGAATAAAAGGGTGCAGGTTTAGAAATGGCTCTGCCCTTATTTTTTGGAAGTATTTCTGTACTTGTTTTCTGTCCGTAATCGTGAGCTTTCAGGGTTACCTTGAAATCAAGACTTGTAGATACTATCTATACTCCAGACTCCTTTCTGTATCATCGATATTGGGTTTCTAAATTTTTGGAAAAACTTTATTTTCATGAACTTTTTAGGATTTTCAATTGGAATTGGGAAATAATTTGCATATTAAAATTACAAATAGTATATTTTCTAATAATTGAATTTTAAGAGGGGGTTAGTTATGCCAACTATATTTTTCTATGGCCCAAAATTGGATAAAGAAAAAAGAAAAGAGATGATAAAGTCATTTACAGATACTGCGAGCAGGCTCACAGGCATAGAAAAATCAGCTTTTGTAGTGTATCTAAAAGAGTCCACGCCGCAAGATGTCGGAGTAGGTGGAGAACTCTTGGAAGATGTACTCAAAGCACGATAACAAAAGCAGTATCTATAAGGTCAATTCAATCCCACCAGGGTGACCACATCTGCGTATATTTCTTTGAGTAATCATCAACGATATTCTCCTTGTTGGAGTGACCATTAGGAAGTGTTATCCACACCCACCTTTCCGACGACTTTTTCCTTAAAGAGTGATTTTATAATTTCATCCCAGAATACAGCATTTCAAATGTGAATCATGAAAAAGGGTAAAATATTATTACTTTCAAAATATAGTGATAAAAAGAAGGAGTTGAAAAATTCTTCGCAAAGTAGAATACTGTAGAATCGGAATACACAAAAATATGATATGTCGACAAAAACGATACGGAAGATATTAACCCGTGATTTCATCCTCGGGTTTATTTCTCTATTCTCCTTCTCAATGGCCTATCACGTTCTCTATCCTACCCTTCCGATCTATCTTTCAAGATTGGGAAGCACAGAAGTAGATATTGGCGTTCTGATTGGGATCTTAGGTGTCTCCTCATTAGTATCCAGGCCTTTTATTGGAAGAACCCTTCTTAAGATTCCTGAAAAAAACTTTATAATAGCCGGCGCCATCCTTTTTGCCTTCACCTTCGTTGCTTATCTTTTTGCCCTCCCTTTTTGGCCTTTTTTCATGGTAAGGGTCTTTCAAGGGATTGGTCTGGCCCTCTTCTATACAGCCTCACTTACATTTGTCTCCAATATCAGTTTGGACGCCCATCGGGGACAAACCATCAGTTACTATTTACTGGCCGTTAATATTTCTTTAGCCATATCCCCTTCCTTCGGAATGTTTATTATTAACCACTCTAGCTTCACCCTCCTTTTCTTAATCTGTTTAGGTCTATCGTTATGCTCTCTATTCATTGCCAATAAATTGGGAGAGCGACAGATCTCACCGTTAGAAGATTCTTCCACTGAAGAAGTGTTTTTACTCAGTCGAAAAGCTCTTCCATCATCTATCATGAGTTTCTTTTTCCACTTCACTTGGGGAGCTCTGACTGCCTTTTTCCCTCTTTATGCGATAAATCATGGGGTAGCGAACCCAGGGTTTTTCTTTACGGCTGTTGCCATTATGCTTATTTTGAGTCGTGCTTTGGGTGGGAAAATACTGGATCTTTATAGCCGAGAAAGGGTGATCCTTCCTTGCCTCATTGCTTGCATCATTTCGATGGCCATCCTCGCTTTTTCCAAATCTTTACCAATGTTTATTCTTGTTGCAGTGATCTGGGGGATTGGACACGCCTTTCTCTTCCCTTCATTGTTGGTCTTTGCGATTGATAAGATGGGATCTTCTAGGGGCCCAGCCATGGGGACGTTCACAGGATTATCAGATTTGGGAATGAGCCTGGGGCCAGTGATTATGGGCATCATTATTCATTTAACTAGCTACCCAACTATGTTCCTCTGTTTAACTCTCGCTGGCATCATGGTAACCCTATAATTTAAGAATATAGCCCCCAGTAATAGTTACCTTCAAAAGCGAAATTAGAGTGAATATCAGTAGTGAAATCCTCACCCACTTTTTCCGAGGACCTCTTTCTGAAATCCTTATGCCAAAGTTTCGGCTTAACAGTGCAGATTTCAACCTCTAAACGATGAGCCTGATAAGGTGCCTTAGCGCCTTCGAACGAAGGAAATTGTCTGATTGACAAAGGTACTAGAGATATTGGATAAAATCGTGTGAAACTTAATAATCTTTTCCGACCGACTGTTTAGAAGGAGGATTGAATGAGAAAGACAATCCATTTTAAGCTCAACGGAAAACCGAAAAGTCTGGCTCTTGACCGCGAGCGCATGCTCCTTTGGGTATTACGCACAGATTTCGGTCTCACGGGAACCAAGTATGGTTGCGGTGCGGGGCTTTGCGGAGCTTGCACCGTAGTGGTTAACAACGAAGCTGTCCGTTCTTGCCAGTTTCCTGTCGAAGATGTCAATGGTAAAGAAATCTTGACCATTGAGGGCCTGGCAAGAAACGGCAGGCTTCATCCCTTACAGGAAGCCTTTGTTAAGCACGACGCTCTCCAATGCGGATATTGCACCCCGGGAATGATACTCACCGCTTATGGTCTATTGGTAAAAAATCCTCGGCCGAACCTTGAAGAGATCAGAGAGGGTATGAATGAAAATCTCTGCCGATGTGGGTCTTATCAACGCATTATTCAGGCTATTCAGGATGCAGCCCAAGAGATGAAGGGAGGTTCGCTGTTGTGAAAAAAGATGATTATCTTGGCCTTGATTTTCGTGACATAAGGCCCGCTTTTCCCCTCGACCGACGAGCGTTTCTAAGATTGATGGGAGGAGGCCTCTTCATCTTTTTCTCTGTCGGCGATTCTGTATTCGCCCAAGAACGGCCCCGTCAGCGGAGGTTTAGCCAGAGCCTTCCTGATGATTTCAATGCCTTCCTCAGGATCGGCGAGGATGGCCGTGTGTCATGCTTTACGGGTAAGATAGAGATGGGCCAGGGTGTTATCACCTCGCTGGCTCAGATGCTAGCCGATGAACTCGAGGTTCCTCTGGATTCAGTGAATATGGTGATGGGTGACACCGCCTTATGTCCCTGGGATATGGGAACCTTCGGTTCCATGAGCACCCGCTTTTTCGGACCTCTTTTGAGGGCAGCAGCAGCCGAAGCTCGAGCGGTCCTGATTGAGTTGGCAGCCGAATACCTGAAGCTCTCTCCTTATCGGCTTAAAGTTGAGGCTGGGGTCATATTCCATAAATCTGAAAGCCAAAAGAAAGTCACTTATGCTCAGCTCACCCAAGGCAAGAGGATTGTAAAACGGCTGAAGAAGGAAGCGATTTTGGAAAAGGCGTCGGATTTCACGATTGTGGGAATCCCAGTTTTGCGCAGGGATGCAGAGGAGAAAGTCACCGGGAAAGCCAAATTCGCCGGAGATCTTCGGGAACCCGGCATGCTTTATGCTAGGACCGTAAGGCCTCCCGCCCATGGTGCCAAGTTGATTCGTGTGGATACTTCTGCAGCGAAAAGGATTAAAGGCGCTCGAGTCATCGAAACTGATGATCTTGTTGCTGTCTTGCATGAAGATCCTGAATTGGCAGAAGAAGCTTTGAGGCAGGTCAAAGCTCAGTGGATGAAGCCTGTAGCCAAAGTGGACGAAAAGACCATCTTCGATCATCTTCTCAAAGTTGCCCCGGAAGGGCAGGTGGTTTCGCAAGGGGGAAACCTGGCTGAAGGAGAAAGAATCTCCAAGTCTGTAGTAGAAAAAACCTATCTCGATGGCTATGTGGCCCATGCGACGATCGAAACCCATACTGCCTTGGCTAAAATCGAGGAGAACAAGGCAATCATCTGGGCATCCACTCAAACACCTTTCCGCCTCCAGGAAGAGGCAGCTTCAGCTCTCGGTTTTCCGGTCGGGCATGTCCGGGTTATCACGCCTTTTGTGGGGGGCGGCTTTGGGGGAAAAACCCGTAATCAGCAAGCTCTGGAAGCGGTAAGGCTGGCAAAGTTGAGTGGTAAACCTGTCCAGGTCTCATGGACTCGAGCCGAGGAATTTTTCTATGACACCTTTCGGCCAGCCGCTGTCGTCAAAATAAAGGCCGGAATCAATGGCTCAGGTCTAATGACCCTTTGGAATTATGGCGTTTATTATGCTGGAGAGAGAGGAGCGGCCCACTTTTATGACATCCCTCATCACCGTACCGTGGCTTATGGCGGAGGATGGTCAGGGACACCTGGTTCTCATCCGTTTGGAACCGGTGCCTGGCGTGCCCCAGCCAACAACACCAACACTTTCGCCAGAGAATCGCATATGGATATCCTGGCAGCAGAAGCTGGAATTGACCCTTTCGAATTTCGCTTGAGAAATCTTAAGGATAAAAGGATGATCCGAGTCTTACAAGCTGTTGCGAAGAAATTCGGCTGGAAGCCAGCCAAAATCCCCAGCGGCCGTGGCTATGGAATTGCTACCGGTATTGATGCCGGCACCTATGTGGCTCATATGGCTGAAGTACAAGTGGACAAGAAAACAGGGCACGTCCAAGTGAAGCGGGTGGTTTGCGCACAAGATATGGGATTATGCGTCAACCCGGAGGGTGCAACAATACAGATGGAGGGTTGTATCACCATGGGGCTGGGGTACGCTCTGAGAGAGGATATTCATTTCAAGGGCGGAGAGATATTCGACCTGAATTTCGATACCTATGAAATCCCGAGATTTTCCTGGCTCCCCAAGATTGAGACAGTCCTGATAGATGATAGGGAAGCTGCTCCTCAAGGAGGCGGTGAACCCGCTATCATTTGTATGGGAGGTGTCATCGCCATCGCTAATGCCATCTATGACGCCATCGGCGTCCGGATATTTCAACTCCCGATGAATCCAGAACGAATTAAACAATCCTTGAGCTAAAGTCGCATAACCAATTACTTCACCGCAATTGAGCTCTAGCGTTTTACTCGCTTTCGATCGGAAATCATCAGATCATGTAGAAGAATTCAGGGTCACCCTTAATGATCGAATATGCGACGTTCTTCTTTCTTTGCTGGCTTAAATTATGGATTTAGTTAAGCCCTTTATAATCGATTTTTTCTTTAAAGGTGTCGATATTTATTTAGAACCTAATGCTCATGTAGGTGATACGCTACGGGTTTATTACGCAATGGTTCTTCGCCGTATTCGGCCAGCATGAAAACGAGCTGAAGGGAATATATTAGCGCACCGGGATTATAGCCGAACAAGCTATCATGGTATAATCAATACAGCTAAGCGTATGTTCAGTGCAATGGGTATCTGAATTGCAGCTCATTGTGCGAAAGATGGAGAGAGTCGATTCGTTTGGATCGCAGGAGATAATGATTAAGTCACACTCCGGAATTAAAGACAAGCTATTCTATGGATGGGTAGTGGTAATAGCCTTTTTCATTATTTTTACAATTGCTTCTGGCATACGCTTTTCTTTTGGTGTGTTCTTTAAATCTTTAGTGAGCGAGTTCGGGTTGACTCGAGCGGAAACTTCTGGGGTATATTCTGTTTATATGTTACTTTGCTGCGTGGTTTCCATTGTCAGTGGCTGGGGTGCTGATAAATTTAGTCCGAGGATACTTATCAGCTTAATGGGCTTATTTACTGGTCTTAGCCTTATCCTAACCAGCCAGGCACAGTCGCTATGGCAGCTATTCGTAGTTTATAGCCTCTTATTGGCTATGGGATTCGGTGGCGTGTTTGTGGTCAGTTCGTCAATCATTATAAGGTGGTTTGATAAGAAGCGAGGAGTCGCTATTGGTCTTACCACCTCAGGTGCAGGATTAGGGACAGTAATTATGGCTCCATTTGCTGCCTATCTTATTGCTACCCTTGGTTGGCGGATGTCTTTTATTGTGATGGGAATGATTGCTTGGCTATTAATTATTCCGATGGCCATGTTAATAAAAAAAGATCCCACGGAAATGGGACTCCTGCCCTACGGTGTGGAGTCAAATAAAGGCAAAACAGGGGGATCAAATGAGATGGTGGGCAGCACCCCGCCCACTGGTTTTTCACTATCGCATGCATTCGAAACTAAGAACTTCTGGTATTTGGGTTTTGTCTGGTTATTATCTCCCATATCTATATTTATGATTTTGACCCATATTGTGCCCCATGGGACAGACATGGGTATTCCTGTCATGGAAGCAGCAACTATTCTCAGTCTGATAGGTGCCATGAATATCCCAGGGAGATTACTCGTGGGTAGAATCTCGGACAGTTTAGGCAGAAAGGCAACGGCTATTACTTGTCCACTATTTCTGGCCGGAGCGATAATATGGCTAATTTATTCGAAGGATTTATGGATGCTTTACCTCTTTGCTCTGGTTTTTGGCTTTTTCTGGGGAGGTCTGAGCACTGTTACAACTGCCATGGTTGGTGATATCTTTGGATTACGTAGTATCGGGATAATAATGGGAACATTGTCCGCAGTTTGGTTTCTAGGGGCAGCTATTGGTCCATTTATTGGTGGACTTATATATGACATTAGTAATAATTATTCTCTAGCTTTCTCAATATGCGTAGCAGCTATGGTTATAGCAACTCTGCTTTTGGCTCTTATTAAACGGGAAACGATGTGAGAGCCGAGAAATAGAGGCAAACTAAAAACAAAAATATGCGTGGAATGTTCTAATCCGCCCCCATATCCCCTCACAACTATCTTCCAATTTTTGGTTGAGCCTGGAAATAGGAGCCATCACCGGAGTAACAAATTGAGGAGGAAGATTCCTCCCTAAAGTCGTTATCGACCAATTTTCCATAGATATTGCAGACTTCAACCAGTAATTGATGCACTTGATTCGTTATGTTTTACACCTGATCGAGATGCTTGACAAAATAATTTACAAGAGTATCATGAAAATAAATTCGAGGCCAAGAATGATAGCTTTTCTATCAATTTTAAATTTTGCACCTCTCTATTGGGGTTTCGATGGGTCCCCTCCTACCTCTGTTTATATAAGCATAAGATTATAAATATTTGCTTAAATTTTCAAGTAGTTGTTTGCCGAAAAACCAAAACCCTTCGTGAGGATGGGCCAGAAAGCCATGGGTTTCCGAATCTTTTCTGCTGACTTCCTAGGTAGCTTTAGCCTATAAGCTTGAAATAGAATCGATAGTTATAAAGCGACAGGAAAACCGAAATAGGATTCAAAGACAGCTGAGTAGTCTTGCGAGACGAGTTATGGGAACGAGCCCATTGAAGTTGCCGATACGCTGCCTCTGAGGATTTTTTGATCCCTCAGAGGCCCCCTAATTTTGGCACAGATCACAACAGAAAAGACAAGGTTTTTTCTAAGCATGCCTATTCGGCAAAAACTAATCCTCGGCGAAACCTCTCTTGAACGAATCATGAGGTGGAGTCGCTAGAAGATGCTTATATATCCGGTAAGGATAATAAGAAGGGGCGGAGAAGAGAAAAAAATATTTATGAAAACAGGAGGATAAAAAATGAAGAAATTTATGATCCCACTTTGTTTGTTAATCGGGTTACTAGTGGCTGGAGTATTTCCTACTCCATCGCCAGCTAAGGAAACACCGGCTAAGCCTACTAGGCAGATTTTGATAGGTGGGGGTAGAGTTGGAGATCCCTGGTATGCACTCTGTCAAGGACTGGCCAAGTTTATCAACGGAAAGTCTGATTGGCTCCAAGCGGAAGTGGTGTCAACCGCCGGCGTTACAGGTAATGCAGATATGATAAAAAAGGAGCCAAAGAAGTACATTGGGATAGATTCTTTCTCCCATGTTCATTATCGACCGGGGCATGCATGGGGTGAAAAAAGAGGCACTTATACAGGGATGCGATTTATCGCAAATGCTGCCTCCGAGACTTTTTGCATTGTTACCTACGATTCAAAGATTAAAATGATGAAAGATTTGGCCGGGAAAACTGTAGACGTTGGCAGAAAGGGTGGAGGTAATACGGTCGACCACGAGGCCATCCTCAAGGCGTACGGTGTATTGGACAAAGTAAAACTGGTTTACACTGGCTATGGCGGCGGTGCCAATAAACTGAAGGATGGGCTGGTTGATGCAACTATGCTGATTTTTGACCATATCTATCCGGACAAGTTCAGTAAGGGTGGCTTGATTGCGAACTTGGAGACGAGGGGTCAGATCTATTACGTTGGCTTTGATCGAGATACGCTTTTACAGTTACGGGAGAAGGAACATGCCACCGTTCCCGTACGGGTACCTGCAGGGGCCCTGGACCCGAAGACACAGCCACAAGCACTCTGGGCAAATAACATTGCATTATTCTTTATGGCCGATGAAAGGATGGATGAAGATGTGGTATATGAGGTAACAAGGATAATTTGGGAAATACCTGCTGAGGAATGGGCCAAGTGGCACCCTGTGGGGGCTCATATGAATGAGAAATTTAAATCCGCGATGCCGTCCCTGAAGCTGTATAAGGCTCATCCTGGTGCCAAAAAATTCTATGACAAGCATGGTATTGAGCTAAAGGATCTGGCTGATCTGCTTCGTTAGACAAAATAGGCGTAAACACAGTAGGGAGAGAAACTGAGGTTTCTGTAATGAAGGGTATACAGAGAGCCATCGCTGTAGCCATGAAAATTGTGGCTATAGCGATGGCCGTTTATCAACTCATCTACACACAGATCTTAATCCAAGATCCTGACGGCCATATCATCAGCCACCTCGGTTTTGCATTAGTAGTAGTCTTCCTTTCTTCAATGCTGAAAAGCACAAGGGGAAAAGCCTGGTATCTGTCCCTCGTGTTACTCCTTCTTTCCATGGTGGTCACCGGCTACCTGATGATCGAGCTTGACGATATACTATCCTATCGAACCTCCATACCTGCAACGTCAGATTTAATCATTGGAACATTGATAATTATTGTGCTCCTTGCCGGAAATTGGCTGACATTTGGTAATTGCTTTCCTATAGTAAGCCTCGTCGCTATAGCTTACCTTGTTTTTGGTCGCTATCTTCCAGCTCCTTTTACTGTGCCGGCAATATCGTATGAGAGACTGCTCATGTGGTTAAGTGTTGAGCTGGGAAGCGGTAAAGGAGTATATGGGGATATCCTCTACTTGTCAGCCACCTACCTGTTCTTATTTATCTTTTTCGGTGGCGTATTGGACGCATTCGGGGGAACTCGGTTTATCATAGGATTAGGTCGCTGGGTTGGCTCAAAGCTCCGTGCAGGGCCCGCAATGGTGGCCTTATTTGGCAGCTCGCTTTTAGGTACAGTTACGGGAAGTACAGTGGCCAACATAACCATCACCGGCAGTTTTACCATACCAATGATGAAGAAGAGCGGGTATAAACCTGAACAAGCCGGTGCCATTGAAACGGTATCATCGAATGGAGGGCAGATCATGCCCCCTATAATGGGGGCCACTGCCTTTTTGATGGCCGGGTTTGCGCACATACCGTATGTTCAGATAGCGACAGCTGCTATAGTTCCTGCGCTGCTGTATTTCCTGTGTGTGTTTATTTATATCCACTTGACCGCAAAAAAAATGGCGATTCGTGCGAGCGTAGAACCGGTGAATGGAAAGCAGCTGTTGCAAGACGCTCCTGTTTTTTTCCTCCCTTTAGGTGTTCTAGTATTCTTCTTAGTTAAGGGTTTCACATTGCCTTACGTCGGCTTTTGGAGCATCCTGACTATAGTAGTTGTTGGTCTTATCAGCAGCGCATTGAGAAAGGAAGTGCGACTTGATTTTAGACAAACAATAAGCAGAATTACCGACGGCGTGTGCTCAGCGAGTCAAATGGCAATGATTTGTGGCTTGTTGGGTGTTGTGGTCTCTGCTATTGTAAGCAGCGGATTAGGCGTAAAGCTACCCTTAGCCATGGAAGACCTGAGTCAAGGAATCCTTCTTATCGCCCTATTTATAACCATGATAAGCTCGGTATTGCTGGGCATTGGGGTACCAACGCCGGCAGCTTACATGCTTGTTGCCGTGGGAGCAGTCCCCACTTTACTCAAAATGGGTGTGCCGTCACTGCCAGCACATCTTTACTGCTTTGTATTCGCAATTTGCTCACACTTTACTCCACCAGTAGCAATAGGCGCTCTGGTGGCATCTCAAATGGCCGGTGCGAATTACTGGAAGACGGCCTGGGAAGCTGTAAAAGCCGCATTCACAACATATTTATTGCCCTTTTTTTTCATATATGCTCCTGTAACCATTCTGCGCCCCGAATCTGGTTTTATATCCTCTTCTATTCAAATTGCAGCTATTTTGGCGCTCATTTCTTCCCTTCAAATAGGTGTATCCAATTATTGCTTTACCAATCTAAGATTCATTGAGAGAATTTGGTTTATAGTAGCCGCTCTATTGTCCTTAATCTTCATCTTTAATCGAAATTATTCGTTCTTCCTCGCTGGCGTAATACTATTCCTGGTCGCCATTGCTTGGCAATTCAAAAGGAAAACGGAGTCTAAAGCCTCACAAGTGGTGGGGAAACAGAATGCTAGGATTTCCAGTGCGGACTAGGGAAACGAACAAATGACTCGCAAAAACGGAAATAAGTCCATTGGGCCCACATATGCACACAGCGTGAGGATTTCTTTAAATGTCTAATTCCTAAGCAGAAATAAGTGGAAGGCAAGGGCACCCACAATAATCTCCAACCTTAATTCCCTCTCTCTTCAGCGCATAGCGTCCTCATCGGCCGCCACGTAACGCATGCTCTGTCTTGTATTTCTGACTCCATTGGCCCCCGAGGTGCGGCATGTTTTCATGACATCTTCTTCTCCATATAGTTTTCATAATACCAGCTGGCTATTTCCCCGCTGGTCGTGAACCATACATTCTGATGGGCCTTAATATATTCCAGGGCCTTATCCAGCCAGCCGATTCGGTAAGGCATCCCAATGAGAAAAGGGTGTATTGCAATGCACATGACGCGGGCCTGGTCAACACCTTCTCGATATAGGGTGTCAAACTGGTCCTTGATCATTTCGTAGAATTGCTGCGGGGTCAACTTTTGCATAATGAAGGCCGGGATGTCATTTAGATCCAGAGAATAAGGTACAGAAATGAGGTTCCCCTTCTTCACCCTCATAGGAAAAGGTTGGTCATCGCAGCACCAATCGCATAGATATTTTACTCCGTTTTCAGCGAGAATATCGGGGGTGTTGAAGCTCTCCCGCAGTGCCGGGCCGAGCCAACCCAGGGGGCGTTGCCCTACAGCCTTAGTAATGACATCCATAGTGCTGGTAATAATCTGCCTCTCCTCGGCCTCGCTCAGGCCGCTCAAAAGGAGAGAATTAGTTGTGCCGTGGCCGAGAAACTCCCAGCCTCGTTTCTTTCCCTCTTGAATGATAATTGGGTAATGTTCGCAGACGTCTGAGTTAAGGAGGACCGAGGCTCTGATGTTATGCTTGTCGAGCACTTCCATAACCCTCCAGATACCAATCCTGTTCCCGTAATCCCGCACCGCATAGTCATGCACGTTCGGTGGATCCACCACCGTTGCAGGAACTCCACCATAACTAGTTGTCCCTATATCAAAGTGCTCAATGTTGATCCCCACCCAAACAGCCACCTTAGCTTGGTTAGGCAATTTGAAAGGCTTTCTAGTGATAATAGCTGAATAGTCATAGCGTGTGTTCTCCATAGTCGTCCCCCGACAGTCTATATGATTTGTCATGAACTCAGACAAATAGCTGAATATCAAACCTATATTTTCTTGTCAATCCCAAGAATGAGTTTTTGAAAAATATCTTTTGACGATTACCCCGTCTAACCAGGTACTAGCGAACATACGTATACCAAGAGAATTCACAAGCTCCTGCTCACGCTCAAAATACAACACTAACTTGGCCTCGCCCGCCCAGAACTTATCGATAACTGTAAAAGTGAGGCTACCACCCCACAGGCCGGGGCTTCCCGGCAATGTCGTATCTTTTTAATTGCGCCCCTACCAGCCGGCAGGAAGGGACAGGCAGGTGAAATGAAAGACTTGAAATGTAATTAGTAATAGATGGGATGTATCCCCATTCTAAATAAAAGCGAGTTCATTCTCGCAGATTTTCCGTTAATCTGACAAGGGAAAGCGGATCGACCCTTGCGCCGTTCATTCTGATTCCCCAATGGAGGTGGGGTCTTGTGGATCTTCCCGTGGATCCCACCCGACCAAGAATGGCTCCTTTGCTGATCCTATCTCCCTTAAGAACCAGAACCTCTGAGAGATGAAAATACATCGAGTATATTCCCCAGCCGTGATCGAGAATGACCGATTTCCCGCCAAAAAAGAGTTCGTCAACCAGGACTACAAACCCGCCATTGCTGGCCAATACAGGGGTCCCCTCTTCTGCCCTCAGGTCGATACCTGTATGTGGACTTCTGGGCTGGTCATTAATAATACGCCTCAACCCAAACGAGGCAGAGAGTTCTCCATCCACTGGGCGGATAAAAGGACCCCTCCACAGTCTTTCGTCCCGGTAGGCCTGAAACAGCTCCTTTAGCTGCCTTGACTCCTCATTCACCCGTTCAAGAGTTTTCGCATCCAAATCTACCATGTAGGATGGTAGCGATAGCCTCTGGATCCCGAAATCGACCTTCTCCACCTTTAATGGATAGGCCCCTGAATAGACCGTCCCCTTTCCATCTGTCGCGCAGACCTTGATTTCGTACCTGGCAGGCTGTATCTCCATGTCAATCCCGAGCAGACCCACGTAAGTTCCATTCTGATCCTCGAAGAGCATAGGAAATTTTTCTCCCTGAAATTCCCCATAGACGAACTGCAACGATGTTGGACTAGAAGCCGCTATGACGCATACCTCACCCTGCTTGACGACACTCGGAATAACTTCAATACGGAACATATCGCCAGCCTCCGCAGGGCCTCCTGCTGATAAAAGCAGAATGGTGATGAAGAAAACAGTCACAAACACGTGATGGAATCCCCCTTTCTTCCTGATGGTTCAATCTAGGGATTTGGCCAATGGGAAGCCTCCCGACCCCTAATCGCTCATCTCATCCAACATATAAATAATTATGATAACAGGTTCAAGAGAAAAAATCCCTCTCCACACTTCGTTCTTAATCGTGACACTCTTGATGAATTCATCTAATTCTGCCATATTGACAACAAATAAAATTAGGATAATATGAATAAAATATCTTCAGGATCTTTTCCCTGGGACTCTAAAACCAGGTTTTCTCATTTACCACTATCATGAAGGGAAGGTATCATGCCTTTGCGAATCGGCTTTGATAACGAGAGGTACCTTGTCGAGCAGACTACGGCGATCCTTGACAGGATGAAGCTTTCTGACCATAAGCTGTACCTGGAATTTGGCGGAAAGCTCCTCTTCGACTATCATGCAGCCCGGGTATTACCCGGCTTCGACCCTAATGTGAAGATGCAGCTCCTGCAGAAGATTCGAGATAATTCGGAAGTGGTGCTCTGTATCTATGCTGGAGATATCGAGCGCAAGAAGGTCCGAGCCGATTTTGGCATTACTTATGATTCGGATGCATTGAAGCTGATCGATGATCTAAGAGACTGGGGCATTGAAATTGCTGGCGTTGTCATTACCCGTTATGAGAATCAGCCCTCTGCAAAAACATTCAAGAACAAGTTGGAACGGCGAAATATCCGCGTCTATACGCATCGGTATACAAAAGGGTATCCCACCGATGTCGATACGATCGTAAGCGATGAGGGGTACGGAGCTAATGAATACATTCATACCGCGAAGCCCATCGTGGTGGTCACGGGACCGGGACCTTATAGTGGGAAACTGGCGACTTGTCTCTCCCAGATCTACCATGAATATCGCCACGGAGTTCACGCCGGTTATGCTAAATTTGAGACCTTTCCCATCTGGAATCTCCCCCTGAAGCATCCCGTCAATATCGCCTACGAAGCTGCAACGGCCGATATCAGAGATTTCAACATGATCGATTCCTTTCATCTGGAGGCCTATAATAAAAAGGCCGTGAATTACAATCGCGATGTAGAGGTATTTCCAGTGCTCATGCGAATTATCGAAAAAATCACTGGAGAACATTCATTTTATAAGTCACCCACAGACATGGGAGTCAATCGAGCTGGATTCGGAATCATTGATGATGATGCGGTTAAGGAGGCGGCCGTCCAGGAGATCATTCGTCGATACTTCCGGTATGCCTGCGAATATGTGATGGGGTTTGCCGAAAAAGAGACCGTGCAGAGGGTGGAACTCTTGCTTGAAGACCTGGGGGCAAGACCCGAAGACCGAATTGTCGTCAAGCCTGCTAGACAAGCCGCCCTGGAGGCGGAGAAGAAGGGCAAAGGAAATGAGGGCGTCTTCTGTGGTGCGGCCATCGAGTTACCTGACGGCACGATCCTCACCGGAAAGAACTCGCCTCTCATGCATTCGGCCTCGGCATTGATCCTGAATGCGGTCAAACACTTAGCAAGCATCCCTGATGCCATGCATCTCCTGCCACCCAATATCATGGAATCGATCAGCCATTTCAAAAAAGACGTATTAAGGGGAAAGATGGTGAGCCTCGATTTGCAAGAGACATTGATTGCCCTTAGTATCAGCGCCACAGTCAATCC
>SMTZ1_10003257_pt1 | contig 16353 bp, 17 predicted proteins | sample DeeMarSWOR136_30_FD_25667 | JGI IMG/M metagenome (IMG submission 25667)
CGCCCCACCCCTCGTGCCGGATTTCGGTACATTTCTTCGGGAAAAACTTCCTGTTTTGACGTTCTTCTGCAAAAAAGCGGCGGGACGGCAGGCCACTTTGTCAGTCTATGCTCACCAACTTTTTGGGCCGGGCCATAATTTCTGCTGTTCTGGGCTGCGGAAAGCCGAAAATATATTCAAGCAGAAATCTCAAAGTGCAGTAGAGTCGAATGATTACTCCGATCAGAGAAAATCCGCTCGCCGATCGCATCGCAATGGTTGTCGTTCTGTTGATGGCTGCCGGTACGGTCTTTGTCTTCTCGGCGAGCGCCAACATCGGTCACGGGATCGACTTACGAAGGTTCTACGAGTACGCCAGCTTACGCCAAATCCTGTTTTTTCCTCTGGCCTGCCTGATTATGTACACCTGCTCGGTCCTGGATTATCGCAGGCTGAGCCTGGCCAAAGGCTGGTTGAGAAATCCGACCGGCTATTTGCTGGGCCTGAGTATCGTGCTGCTTGCAATCGTTTTGTTACAGCGATTTTACCCCGTGTTCCCGCGACTCGTGCCCAAAATAAACCAGCATTACCGCTGGCTAAAAGTCCCCATCGGGCCCATATCGGTCAGTTTTCAACCCTCCGAGCTGGCAAAATGGGCCATGGTGTTCTTCCTCGCCGCCGTATGTGATAAGTCCGGCACGGACATCAAACGATACTGGAAAAGGTTCGTCCCGGTCTGCTGCGTTGTCGGCCTGGTCGTCGGGCTAATCATCGTCGAAGATTTTGGCACGGCCGCATTTATCGCACTTTTGGCCCTCTTGATGCTCATCATCGCGGGGGCAAAATGGTGGCATATTCTGACTCCTTTGCCTTTTGCGGCGGCTGCCTTTCTCTTGATGCTGATTCGCTCGCCCAGCCGAATGCGACGCATTGCGGCTTTCCTTGACCCTGAGAAGTGGACGGACTCGGCGGCCTACCAGGCCAATCAGTCGCTGGTTGCCCTGGGCTCCGGCGGACTGGGGGGCAAAGGATTGGGCAAAGGAATCTGCAAATACGGCTGGCTGCCGGAAGACACTACGGATTTCATTTTCGCGATCATCGGCGAAGAGCTCGGTTTCATCGGAAACGCGGCGGTCATCGTATTTTTCATCGCGTTTGTCTGGCTGGGAATTACGGTGGTCGTGCGCTGCCGGGACCGTTTCGGCCAGCTCTTGGCCGGGGGAATTGTTCTGGCCATCGCGATTCAGGCGGCACTGAATATCGGTGTCGTCACCGTTGTCCTGCCGACAAAAGGCATACCGCTACCGTTCGTAAGTGCCGGCGGAACGAGCATGCTGCTCTCAGCCGCCGCCGTTGGCGTGCTGCTGAATATCGCCAGGCAATCCGGCCCGGAGCTCGGCCAGCCGTAAAGCACAAATCAAAACGCAAAAATCAACGTTCAAAATCAGGCGAGTCGTGGCCGCATTGCAGCAACCCCCCAAGAGAAAAAAGCAACCGATGATGTGATAGCGCCGAATTTGTTCCGCGCCCAACAGCCCGTTTCGGGTCACCGTCAAAACATGCTGCCCAGCAGGGCCATTGCAGCCATCGCACCGAGCACGATTCCGGCGACGGCAAGTCCAGTCTGAGCAACCTGTTCGCGATAGTGCTCAATCCTCTTGAGAGCCGTCAGGCCCAAAAAGATCGAGAAGAATATGAAAACGAAACCGAACGAGAATCTGATTCCAAAAGTCGGGTTTGAAGCGATAAAGACCAGCCCGATCAGCCCGAGGATAGATGACGCAACCGGCATGCCGAGCTGCCTGCCCTTGGCCGTCGCCTCGGACGGCCCGCTTTCGGCCTCCTTGGCCTGCCCGCCCCGCTGACTCCTGAGCTTCTCGAACGCCGCCTTTTCCCGGGCAAACGCCGCCTTGACTTCTCCCGCCGCCGAGACCGCAAACTCCCTAACCTTCGGCGGTATCGAAACGGCCGTTCCCTCCTGACCAAAAGCGGCCTTGACCTCCTTCTTGGTCAACAGGACCAGCGCCCAAATCGCCATCGGCAGCCCAATCACCGCGCTTGGAAAGAGCGGCAAGAACGCCGCGACCACACCCAAAACCGCGCGCGAATGCGACCGCAAGTGCATCAAATTCCACGCGCCGACCAGGACGACGGCTCCCTGGGCCCCCACAAACAGGGCGATCAACAGTTTTGGAACGAATCCGGACGAGATCTGCACTGACAGCACGCTCTGCATCAGCAAGACCATGCCCCCTATCGCCACCGCGACGACGCCCAGGCAATTGATGGCACCGGCGACCATCAGCCCAACCGCCGGAATCCAAACGCGCTGCCGGACCTCTTGAACCCTATCCGACTTGACGTCGCCGGCCGCGGCTTCTGCCCCCGGCTGGCCCGGCTCGGCCGGCGAGCAAATCGTCTCCACGGCCGTCTTGACCTCGTTGGCCTGCTGATAACGAAGCTCCGGCTCCTTCTCCAACGTCTTGAGCACGACCTGATCTAACCGCACATCGATGTGGACCTTCTTGGAAGGCGGAGGAAACCGCCCGAGCGGAAGCTCTCCCGTCAGCATCTCGTAAAACACGACCCCCAATGAATAGATATCCGCCCGGTGGTCGACATCGTGCGGGTGCTCGATCTGTTCCGGAGCCATGTAATGGGGCGTGCCCATTCTCTGCCCGGCGCCCGTCAATGTGTACACCGCCGCCGGTCGATCCAGCAGCTTCGCCAAGCCGAAGTCCGCAATCTTCACCCGGCCTTTCTTGTCCATCAACACGTTCTCCGGTTTGATGTCCCGGTGCACGATACCCTCGTCGTGTGCATACTGCAGAGCCTCACATATTTGAGGGACGATAGCGAGTGCTTCGCGGGGCGAGAGCTCTGCTGCCTGAATCACCCGCCGCAGGTCCGTTCCATCCACAAACTCCATGATGAAGTAACATAACCCCGCCTCGGTCCTGCCAAAATCATGGACCGTCACGATATGGGGGTGATTGAGCTTGGCCAGTGAGCGTGCCTCGCGTGTGAATCGCTCGGCAAAGGCTTCCGTCCGGCTGACGTCTGGCGGCAGGATCTTCAAAGCGACCAAGCGGTCGAGCTGCTTTTGGCGCGCCTTATATACCGCCCCCATGCCGCCCTGACCCAGTAATTCGAGGATTTCGAGCTGCGGAAATTGCTCGGCCAATTCTGCCGGCGCCGGGGGAGCGAACCCGGCCGGCGGGGCGCCGCTGGGCGGCATATCGCTGCTGTGATCCGATGGAGCGGCCTTGTCAATTTCGGCGCCGGTCGGCAGGCCGAGCTTCATCAGACACTGCGGACAAAGCCCTTGCGGCGCATCCGCCGGCAGCTCGCCCCCACACTCGGAACAATGTCTTTCTTCGGCCATGTGATAGCATCTCCTTTTCTGGTCGTGTCTTTTTCCACCTATTACATAAGCAAATCAGGGGAAAGGTTACAGGCTACCGGACATTTTTTCCAGTGGCTCGGACCAACAGGCTCAGAAGGCCAAGGCAGCGAACAGGTCGCGGATTTCCTCATTGATCTGGTCTTCGTTTGTTACCGTCTGGGCGATTTCGTCCCGCAATAGCTCGCGGTACCGCCGCCTCAAGCGATGGACGGCGACCTTCACAGCGCCTTCGCTCATCTCCAACTGGGCCGCCACGTCGCGGTAACGGATTGCACTCTTATCTGCGGTGAGGTAGAGTTTCAACCGATCGAAGAGCTTCTGCTTTTTCGCCGTGGCTGCCTCGGCTTGCAGCCGGGCCATCGTCCGATCCAGCACGGTAAGCGCCCAGGACCGCTCGAAGAGCTTCTCAGGCGACAATTCATCACGCGGCTCGAGGGCATACTGGCTCTCAGCATTCTCAGTATCCAGAGAAAGGACTTTATGGTTCCCGCCGCGTTTTTGTGCTTGAGCGCGGGCACGCTCATTGGCCAGAAAGTGCTTGAGGGCACCCAGCAAAAACGAGCGGAATTTCCCGCGCTTTGGATCGGCTAAGCGCAGACTGTGCTTGGCCAGCATGCAGGCAAAAAACGCCTGGGCGTAGTCCTCGGCCTGCTGGCTGTCATATCCGCGTCTTCGCAGATACGCATAAAGCGGAAACCAGTACGTTCTGCAAAGCGTTTCCAGAGCCTGCTGGTGACGAGCGGAGCCGGGCCGACCCGCCGCCAGAACGACGCTCCAGTGCGTGGTTGCAAACCGACCCTGCCCCTGGCGAGGCGAGTCGGGGCGGTGGGCCGCACTTGGTAGAACAGAATTCTTGGGCGAAGAACCTGACATTTCCCGTTAGCCTTCTTTCGGCAGTACCACAGACCTCTATCCCATCAGGATATGCTCATTGGCAAAGAAATGCAACCGTGATGAACGGGTTTTCCTTTGCCTGGCGCTCATCAAGGGCCGGCGCTTGCCGGAGACCTTGCCCTATCGCCGACGCACGCAGATGGGTCGAGCTGCGGGTCGGGCGGACCGGCATTAACAGCCGGAGGTGAGGCCCGTCGCCGCCGGTCCCGAGTTCTTGCGATTCACCTTTCCGTCTCCGACGCCTCACGAAGCGCGGCAAGAAATGTTGGGTCAACGTTGGACCCGAACGTTTGTGCCTGCTCCACATCCTGCCGCGCCTTGTCATATTCTGCCCTCTGGTAGTAGGCAACCGCACGATTGCAGTAGGCTTCAGCGCACCTCGGGTCTATCTCAATGGCTTTATCGAAATCCAGGATGGCCCGGTCATATTGGCCTTTCTCATAATAGGCCGTCCCCCGGTTGCAGTAGGCTTGGGCAAACCTCGTGCTGATCTTAATGGCCTTGTCGAAGCACCGGATGGCCTGGTCATATTCCGCTTTAGCCATGTGGGCAGTCCCCCGATTGTAGTAAGCGACCCGCACGAACTTGAACGCCAGATAGACAACGATTAGCGATACGACTGCGATCATGGCGATCAGCGATTTTTTGTGTCGCATCAGCTTGCGTCTTAAGGATGAGAAAGAACGCGTACCACCGTAGGCCCGTTCGTTTCCGCTCGTCATTTTCCCGTCCTTTCAAACAAGATGTGTCCTTGACTCGCTATCCGACTACGGTGCCGCGCTTACTCGCGCCAGCCACCTTTTTGTTGCGCAGCGGTCTCAGCCGCTCATAGATCGCCACCCACAGCGCAATACCAGCTTAACAGAAAACCGGCCGGCGTGTCAATTGTGGCAACGACCTATTCCTCGGCACGAGATCACCTTTTTTGTGAAAAATAAGGTTATCTGATTTAATCTTTTGACAATTTATTTGGCCGGCGTTACATTTCGTACAAGTTCGTCATCCACATAAAAGTACGTGGTTTTAAGAAAGGAGTCGAAAGATGAAAACACAAATCTGGATCAATCTGGTTTTGGCAGCGGCGGTGGTCTGCATTTCCGGCTGTAAGAAAAAGCAAGTAACACCCAAGGAACCAGAAGCTGAGCCTGAAGTCAAGGAGACAAGACCGATGAGTGCCGCAAAAGACGATTTTGGAAAGACGCCTGACGGCAAGGAAGTTTATTTGTACACCCTGACCAATACGAAAGGTGTTCAAGCCAAAATAACCAATTACGGGGCGATTCTCGTCTCGCTCGATGTCCCGGACAGGAACGGTCATCTGGCTGACGTCACGCTGGGCTTCGATACGCTGGATGGATATCTCGGGACACACCCCTATTTCGGGGCGACGGTCGGCCGGTATGCAAATCGCATTGGCGGAGCCCAGTTTACGCTCGGCGGTACCGAGTATAAACTGGCGGCCAACAACGGCGAAAACCATCTTCACGGCGGTCTTAAAGGCTTCGACAAGGTCGTCTGGAAGCATGAAGAGATAGCCTCCGACGGCGACGAAGCGTACGTTAAGCTCAGCTATGTCAGCGAGGACGGTGAAGAAGGCTATCCGGGTAATCTGGCGTGCAGCGTGACATACACGCTGACGCAAGATAATGAGCTGAAAATCAATTACGAGGCCGAGACAGACAAACTCACCGTCGTGAATCTGACGAATCACAGCTACTTCAATCTGGCCGGACAGGGTACGGGCGACATTCTCGACCATGTACTGATGATCAACGCCGATCAGTACACGCCGGTCGATGAAGGTCTGATACCGACCGGTGAGCAAAGGACCGTCGCAGATTCGCCCATGGACTTCACCTCGCCGAGGTCCATCGGTTCACGAATCGCCCAGGTTCCCGGCGGCTACGACCACAATTACGTGCTCCGCAGCGGCGGCGGCACGCTGGCTCCGGCGGCAAGCGTGTACGAGCCGACAAGCGGCCGCGTCATGGAGATCCTTACGACCGAACCGGGCATTCAATTCTATACCGGCAACTTCCTCGATGGTACCGTCACCGGCAAGGACGGCAAGGTGTACCAAAAGCACTACGGTTTCTGCCTGGAGACGCAACACTTCCCGGATTCACCAAATAAGCCTGATTTCCCATCCGTCGTTCTCCAGCCGGGGCAGAAGTACACCACGGCAAGCGTGTACAAATTCAATACCAAGTGAGCGTGGCCTGATAACCCGGGCCGTTCAAAGCCGTCCCGGCAACTGCTCAGGCCAGGTAAAGTGTGCCGCCGGGCTCGATCGGGGGGATCCGGTCGAGTTTTGCGGCGATCTCGTCTCTTTCCAGCGCGAAGCCCGGGGCGATTTCGAGCAGGCAGTCGGGCGAGCGGTCCGGTTTCCGGGGCACGCTGACGCCGGCGGATTCGAGCCAGTCGGCGGCGCGGTCAACCAGCATCTGCTTGGTGGTTTCAACGCTATCCACACCGGTGGCGTTCTTGGTGGGGGCGAACTCCTCGCTTCTGACCGTCTGCAGAATTATCGAATTCGAGGCCAGCGGCAGGGCATCAAAAACAAAGCTCTCCAGCTTCACGCCATCAGATTTGACAGGATTTCCATGCTCATCGATGTGAGCAATTTCTTTAACGGCCCGGTGCAGCGGCAGGGAAAAATCATCGGCGTTCAACCTCTCGACGAATTCTCGGCTAATGATGTGGATGGCGATACTGCCGAGCTGAAAGACCAAAGAGCCGTCTGGGTTTTGTTTCTCGGCCAACTCATCGGGCAGGTCGCTGTATTCGATCACGGTGACTTTGCCGTCAACCAAACAGAAGTTGCCGACCTTTTCTTTCGGACCGGTTTTTATAAGCGCCTTTGAGGACATCTCGGCCTGATCGAGAACGTGCAAGCCGACAAAGAGCGGGTCGAAAATGTTTATGAGAGGGTTATCGACCTGCCAGTAGCTCAGAAGTTCGATGCCGCGCCTTTTCATATCGGCCAGAGCACCGCTGCGGTAAAGGGCCTTAAGGCTTCCACCGTGGCCGTCAGGCGAGCAGGCGATGTTCGCTTTGTCGGCAAGCAGAATTTTGCCGTCGGAACTGAAGTTGGGCAACGTGCCCTGCTGAAAAATAAAGATGTTTCTGTGGTCCAGGCCGTAATCGTCGTTTGAGCGAAAAATCTCGATGGTCTCGGTGTGGTTCAAAGGACTGGTCATAATGTACCAGGGACAGACTGCCTGGTATTTCTTCGAGACTGCTGCGATAGACTCGGCAAAGAGCTGAAAAAGCGTCTTGTTCTTGACCGGGCTAATGGGAAAATCTCCCTTTGGGCCGTCAAATCCAAGGCGGGTCCCCTGCCCGCCTGCGACGACAAAGGCGCCGACCTTGCCGGCCGATATCAACTCCTTGCCCAATTTGACGGCTTCGGCGTACTTGCGCTGCTGCTGGCGGTCGGTCGGACGGGGGCTGTAAGACAAAGCAGGGGCGAAATCGAGGCTGACGGCGGCAGAAGCGGACTTCCGGACGAAATTAGCCACCCAAAAATCGATTTTCGCGAAGTCCAGTTGCTGAATTTGTGCAAGCAGGTCGTCTCTTTGGCTCGTATCTAACTGGTCCCAAAATGCCAAAAGATGGCTCTGCTGGTGCTTTCTCAACAGTTTTTCTACATTTTCATACGTTTTTCGAGTGCTCATACACGCGATTCCAGCCTGAAAACAACGATATTAGGCAAAGTGAAAAAAAATTTCAAGAATCTTGGCAAAATTTGACGAAATTCATTTGACAGCAGAGCAGTCTTTTTGGTAATATTATCGGTAGATGCAGGTAGGTTTGAAAAGTTCTGCTATCATAATCTAAAACTGTCATCATAATATCTTGGTCCCGATTTCATACCAAAAACCCGCCTGCCGGGAAAAAGTGCTTTCTTATTGTTTTGATGTGTGTGCTTGAGTTGACGGCAAATTAAGCATGAATAGGACTTATCGCACAGACCCTATTAGGTAAAATAACCGGCTTTGGAAATTTGGACCGACCGTTTTCATGCAAAATACTAACAAGTTAAGGAGATTCGCGCAAGAAAGAGTGGTGTTTGGTGTCTCGCGTGTGTGCGGCAGTAGGCATTTATCCATTAAAATGTAAACCGAAGCGTGTTTGAAGACGGCCGGAATTGCGAATCTCAAAAGAGAAAAAGGAGAAAAAAAATGAAGAAAGAGAAAGGTTTTACACTGGTTGAGCTGTTGGTCGTGATTGCGATCATCGCTCTGTTAATGGGCATTCTGATGCCCGCGCTGGCCAGGGTCCGGCAGATCGCCTTCCGGATGGTCTGCGGAACGAACCTGTCCGGTATCGGCAAGGCAATGCTTCTCTACAGCAACGATTACGACGATGAATTGCCGCGGTCCGGCGGTAGAGGCAGCACGTGGGCCATGAAAATACCCGACTGGACGGCGGGTAATCGGTTTACCGCCTACGGCTTGGCGGCGAATGGCACCGGCGGTACGGCAAGTATCTCGTCCAGCTTCTACCTTTTGGTCAAGTACGCCGAGGTAACGCCTAAGTCGTTCGTCTGTAAGGGGGATTCCGGGACCTCGGAGTTCAAACCTGCCGACGAGGGCGCGGGCAACCGAGAGCTGATCGACCTCTGGGATTTCGGCAACGAACCACGAGAGCACTGCAGCTACTCCTATCACATGCCTTTCGGCCTCTACGCTCTGACCACATCGAGCGAACCGGGCATGGCGGTGGCAGCCGACAGGAATCCGTTCATAGACTCGCCCGCGGCCGAGCCCAAGAACATCGGTCTCTACCTGCCTGACGGCGGAAGGGAAGCGGTAAAGAACGGCAATGCCTATGCCCACCAGGACGATGGGCAAAACGTCTTGTTCCTGGACAGCCACGTGAACTTTGAAAAGCGCCCCTCCTGCGGTATCAATGATGATAACATCTACACCTTCTGGGACGGTGGAGACATACGAAAAGGCGGGATGCCCGGAATCGGCAGTGTGCCTGGGGATAGGGCAGATTCGTTGCTCGTACACGACGGCGAAGGAGCAGCCGGCAGCGGCACAACCGGCGGCGGCACAACCGGCGGAACCACCGGCGGCACCACCAAAGGCCGGACTTGTTTCGTTGCGGAGACCCCTGTGTGGGTCGATGGGGCACTTGTGCAAATCTCAAAGGTTGCCCCGGGCCAGACGGTCGGCAAGGTGCTCTGTGCAACGCTTATGCCGTGCCTGGAGCAGGTGGAAAAAGTCCAGGAGCACGCCGGAACGTTCGAATGTCGTGACATCGTGCTCGAAAGCGGAAATCGCATCAGCGTTGTGGATGCGCACCACTTCATGCTCGATTCCGGCCAATGGATCGCGGCACAAGACCTGACGAGCGGTCTGCGATTGAAGACGTTGGGCGGCACGGTCGGCATCAAAAGCGTTACCGTAAGAGCAACGCCTTATACCGGCAAGGTCTACAATCTGAAGGTCAATGGCTCAGAGAAGTACGTGGTAGGCGAAGATATGGTAATCGTACGGGATTATTGATGCGGCACCTCAAGCGGTGTTCAATCCGCTCTGACAGAACACCGTACAGGTCCGCGGTTTAATCGCGTAGCGGTCTATCCGTGCTTCGGTGGTTTACAGGCGGTCTTATGCTCCATTGCATAAGACCGCTTTTTTGCGCGCCCGGCGGGGCATCTTTACTTGTGCCGGATTCTTGCAACATCGGCATGCTGTTGCTATCATACTGCCAATGGCGGCAAAATTACGCAAGGACAAAGACAAACAGGGTTCGGTAGCGGTTAATAAGAAGGCTTACAGAAACTTCGAGCTCATCGAGAAGTTCGAGGCCGGCCTTGAACTGTTAGGTACCGAGGTTAAATCACTGCGCGCCGGCGCCGGTGACCTGAACGGCTCATACGCAAGGGTGCAAAGCGAGCAGTGCTGGCTCGTCGGGGCTGGCATAGCCCCATACGAGCAGGCTTCAAGCCGTCAGCACGAGCCGACCCGAAAAAGAAAATTGCTGTTGCACAAGGCCGAAATCCACAGGATAAAAACCAAGCTGGAACAGCGAGGCTTTACCCTTGTGCCTCTGCGGATCTATTTCAACGACAGGGGCCTGGCAAAAATAGAATTAGCGCTGGCCAGAGGCAAGAGACAATACGACAAGAGACAGTCGATCACCGCCCGCGACCAAAAACGCGAGCTCGATAGAAGCATGAAAAAATATCGCAGGTGATATCGGCAATGCAGATTGACGAAATTTGACGGAGTCTTTCAATTATGGCTGAGGAAGAAAAACAAGAGAAAAAGATCATAGTCGATGAGGACTGGAAGCAGGAGGCCCAAAGGGAGAAGGAGATATTAGCTGCACAGGAAGAAGCTGAGAAGAAAAAGAAGCAGCAAGACGTGGGAGCCAGAGGCCCTTTGCCGGAGGGTAATCTTGCCGCGCTGATCAGTATGCTTACCACGCAGGCGTTATTTGCCTTAGGTCTGCTGCAGGTGAAAGGCCAGGAAAAAAGAGAGCCTGATTTGGAGCTGGCAAAATACAACATCGATATGCTCCAGACCCTTGAGGAGAAAACCAAAGGTAATTTGACGAAAGAGGAAGAAACGGTGCTGGCAAATACCCTGAACGAGCTTCGCATGGGCTACGTCAAAGTCACGGGAGAATAAAGAATCAAAATGCAAATGTCATTGCGAGCACGAACAAAGTGAGGGCGCGGCAATCTCTAACTTACGAATAGTTCAGATTGCTTCGTCGCTTCGCTCCTCGCAATGACAATGTACAGCAATTTTGCATTGCGATTTTATGATTTCTTTGCAGGATAATCACTTTGGCGAACATATTAGACAAGATCATTGCCAACAAGAAGGCTGAGGTAAGCTACCGGCAATCACAGAAGAGCCTCGATGCGCTCAAGGAGCAGGTTCTGGATCTGCCCAAGTGCCGCAACTTCTACACAGCCGTCACCCGGCCTAACCGCCGCGGCATCAACGTGATCGCAGAGGTCAAAAAGGCCTCGCCGTCGGCCGGAATCATTCGCGAAGATTTCGATCCTGTGGCCATTGCACAAACCTACGAAAGATGTGGCGCCGATGCCATCAGCGTTCTGACCGATGAAAAATACTTTCAAGGCCGGCTCGAATATATAAACCAGATACGCGAAGCGGTGGATTTGCCTGTTTTGCGAAAGGACTTTATCATCGACCTCTGGCAGGTCTATGAATCCCGCGCCGCCGAGGCCGATGCCATACTGCTGATAGCCGAAGCGCTGAAGCCGGGCGAATTGATGGACCTGATGATCGCCGCGGCCGAGCTGACTTTAACCGTCCTCCTGGAAGTACACCGCGCCGATACTCTTTTGGCCGTCCGCAGCCTGATCGGCTTTCCCAAAAAAGGCTACAGCGTTCTGGGAATCAACAATCGCAACCTGACGACGATGCAGGTCGACTTGAAAACAACCAGCCGATTGGCGGAACTTGTCGATGACAAAAACGAATTAGTCGCCGAAAGCGGCATCAAAACACGAGCCAACGTCGAAAAACTAAAGTCCGTCGGCGTAAGAGCGGTCCTCATCGGCCAGACGCTATGCGAAAGTCCTGACATCGAAGAGAAATTTACAGAGCTATTCGGCTAACGGCCCTGCTTCTGCGACTTCTGTATTTTGGCCCACGGGTCTCGCAACGTGGCTGTCCGGTTGAATACCAGCTTTTCTCTTGTGCTGTCTTTGTCAACGCAGAAATAACCCAGCCGCTCAAACTGATAGCGGCTTAGCGGCCTTGCGTCGGCTAAAGATGTTTCAACCCGGCACGAAGTCAATACCTCCAGCGAGTCCGGGTTCAGGTTGGATGTGAAATCCTCGCCTTCGGCTACCTCGTCAGGATTCTCCTTGCTGAACAGATGATCGTACAATCTGACTTCGGCTTCAAGTGCATGGTCGGCACAGACCCAGTGCAGCGTGGATTTGACCTTGCGCCCGTCCGGAGCGTCACCACCCCGGGTGGCGGGGTCATAGGTGCAGTGCAGCTCGACCACCTGGCCGTCCTGGTCCTTCATCACATCCGTACACGTGATGAAGTATGCATATCGCAGCCGCACCTCCCGGCCGGGGGCTAAGCGGTAGAACTTCTTCGGCGGCTCTTCCATGAAATCTTCTCGCTCGATATAAAGCTCTCGTGAGAAAGGCACCTTCCGTGTGCCGGCGCTGGCATCTTCCGGATTATTGACAGCGTCGAGCTGCTCGACCTGGCCCTCCGGATAATTGTCGATAACCACCTTGAGCGGCCGAAGCACCGCCATCACACGCGGGGAAGTCCTGTTCAAATCCTCCCGCAGACAATGCTCCAACAGCGCAATGCCGACGGTACTGTTGAACTTATTGACCCCGATACGCCTGCAGAATTGCCGAATCGCCTCTGGCGAGTAGCCGCGTCTCCGCAGCCCGGAGATGGTCGGCATGCGCGGGTCGTCCCAGCCGCTGACAAATCCGTCCCGCACCAATTGAAGGAGTCTTCTCTTGCTCATTACCGTGTAGGTCAGATTAAGCCGGGCGAACTCAATTTGCTGCGGATGATAAGCGTCCAGCTCATCAAGAAACCAGTCGTACAAGGGCCGATGGTTCTCAAATTCCAGCGTGCAGATCGAATGGGTAATCCGTTCGATGGAATCTTCGAGGCCGTGGGCCAAGTCGTACATCGGATAGATACACCAGTTATCGCCCGTGCGGTGATGCGCAGCGTGCACGATGCGATACATCACCGGGTCGCGCATATTCAGATTGGGGTGCGCCATATCGATTCTTGCCCGCAGTGTGCGCGAACCATCGGGAAACTCGCCCGCCCTCATACGCTCGAACAAATCCAGGTTTTCCTCGGCCGAGCGGTCGCGATAGGGGCTGTCCTTGCCCGGCTCGGTCAGCGTGCCGCGATATTCTCTTATCTGCTCAGCCGTCAGGTCGCAAACATACGCCGTGCCCTTTTTGACAAGCTGCACGGCGTACTCGTACATCTGCTCGAAATAGTCGGAGCCGTAATACAGGTGCTCGCCCCAGTCCCAGCCTAACCATCGGACGTCTTCAATGATGGAGTTGACGTACTCCTGCTCTTCCTTTTCCGGGTTGGTATCGTCGAATCGCAGATGGCACCGGCCGTTGAATTCGGCGGCAATCCCGAAATTCAGGCAGATACTCTTGGCGTGTCCGATGTGCAGGTAGCCGTTCGGCTCGGGCGGAAATCGTGTCACAACCCGCCCGTCCCACTTGTTCGTCTTCAAGTCGTCCGCAACAATCGTCCGAATAAAATCGAGTTTGGTATCTTCTTCTTTGCTCGGCATTTCCAGTCACCAATGATAAAGTCTTGTACTCTTACTTGACGGATTAAGATACCAAATCAATCCGGCAACTACAACTGAAGACATTTTGGTTATTCTGCTTTTTGGGGGGTCTGTTTGGCTGGTCCGAAACATATAAACGAAGTAAGGATTAAAGCAACGCCGGAGAAAAAAAGCATCGTTTTGCGCCGAGGCTCGCTACAGCGACTAAGCCACTCGGGCATCACCGGCTCAACCGCCGGCGGATCGGGGTCCTCTGTTAAGGCTCTTCGGGCGGCGGCCAACAACTCAGCCGTGGCTCTTGGATAAACGGTGTTGGGGTCTTCAGGCGCGGGGCCAACCGTGGCTCGGGCGATGCGCCTCACCAGATTGGGATCATTCTCTAATTGGCTCAACAGTACATCATAGTCGTTGTTTAGCAGCTTGAGCCGCTCCAAAGATTCCTGTGCTGCGCTCAGGAGTTGCCTATTGTGATAGTACTGAACGAGATCATCACAGAGTACTGAGCCGCTCAGCGCCGCCGCACCGATGCTGAAAAACAGAACGAACAAAATGGCCCGAATGATGTTTCGCGTTTGCATAGACCAAAGTAGAAATCGTGTCTTGTACGTCGTATTTCGAGTATTCACTTTGCCGAAACGAAGCACGCTATTCGCACAAGAGGTTATCGACTCTTGCCAATAACGTCAAGGGCGTGAGAGACTTCTTCCATCAGCTTCCCCGCCGGAAGTTTTCCCTGCCTGAGTGAGACGCCATATTAGATGAGATCCTCAATGATTCTCTTCCCGTGAACAACGGTAAGGATGTGTATCTCAGAGGCCTGAATCTCGTAAATAACTCGGTATTGGAAAACAAAGAGTTCGCGGATAGATTCATCGTTTTTCTCTGGAACGACACGGCCGAGCTTAGGGAACTGGGCTAATCTGGCCGGAGCCTGAAATATCCGCTCAACGGTCGATTCCGCATAAGTGTTTGAGTCGCGGGCAATGTATTCTGCGATGGCTTCGATATCTTCGATTGCCTGAGGCGACCAGATTAGTTTGTAATCCATTTGGATAACCTGGCTTTGGCCTCTTCGTGAGAGATACCTTTGCCGTCACGAATGGCCTTCTGTCCCTTCTGGATTTTATCTAACACGTACAGGTGGTATTGGATGTCTTCCACCGTGCTGTCATCCGGAAGGCTTCGGATCATTTGTTCTATGTTCTTCTTCAGCGATCTCATGCTAAGTAGTCTATCTCAAAACGGCAGTAGTTTCAATAAAATAATTGTTGAGTCAAGGTTTTAGATCAGCGGCCACCGACGGCACATACTAAAAGGTCTCAATGAAAGGGAGAAGTACGTAAGATGTATCCAGAATTCCCCAATTCGATACTATGCCGCATCAGAACATCCCAGCCCGGCCAACAATACAAGGGATTCAGCAATGTTACAGCTTCAATTACTTAGCCTGCGGTCACGCCCCGGGCGGTGTTATGGATCTCCATTGTGGCCTCAGAAGCGTTTTTCTGGAGCTACTTGCAGCTCGCGCGCATCGCAAAAGCCGGCCCAAATGCCTCACCAGGGGGATGGAAAGGCGCCTCAGTGAGACGCACAGACAGGCGAGGTGTCCCCAAATCTCCGCGATTCCCCCAAGTGTTCAACGTTAGTCGAAATCGCCTTCAACGATATCCCAAGCTCCAAATTCGGAGCCACCTTTTATTGAATCTGAAAGGTCACTGGCATCAAAGCGCAGCTTTAGGTATGTCCGGTATCGTTTAACATTCTCTTTATTAGTGTCATATTTCACAGTTATCGACTGCGTAACTTGTTCTTCAAAAACTCCTTTTAGTAGGCTTTCGTACAATTCTCCTTTCCTTCCGAATCCTTTGTAGTAAATCTTTTGTCCGGGCATAATGACGTTTAGGCGCTCTCTTTGCTCCTCACCGGATTGGGGCACCGCATTGCCATCTCTATATGCATGTGATTCTATATCCAAGTAAGCCGGAGTCTTTCCAATGTTTAGAATCTCAAATCTCGTCTCGAGATGGTCTGGTTCACGAAAGGTCTCCAACCTTGTTACTGAGATCCAAGGCCTGAGTTCAATAGAAGCTTGCTCAAGTGCCCTTCTGGCAGTTCTAACCGAATACAACGTGGCGCTTGCAGTACAGATAAAAGTCAAGACCAGGAGTGCTCTTTCAATGCCGCTCCATCGTCTCTTACCGACCTGTTCTTTCTTATGCTTGTTCCTCGTCATAGCTAATCCCTTGTCTTACAACGGCACAGTTAACCGAGGTTCGGCGGTGGATTCTATTGACAAAAGCAGTCTGTTACACGAAATGCTCTCGTCTTTTTCCCTTTTTCTCAGGAATGACATTACTTCCGCCTTATATGTTCGCTCAACGCTGCTGTTGCATATTATCGCCAGTATCAGAGCCCGGAGCAAGCAAATTCGGCACAAAAGTCTTTCTTGGACGGGAGTTACAGGATTTCCAGGGATTCTGCTGGAGAATAGGCAGCATATTCCACCACGAAGGTTACGAAGTTTTGGTAAGAACTGATTACTATCCTTCTTCGTGGTTCTCGATGTCCTTCGTGGTTCCCACTTCACATCTGGTCAAAAAAGTGCATTCTTTCGTCATTTTATTGTTGACTTTTGTTATCTGATGTATTAAAATATCCATTTGTTTGTCAGATGGCAAACGCAATCCACCCGGCGGCGGGGGCAATAACTCGTCGCTCGTGTCTCGTGAAGCGTGAATCGTCAATCAGGAGGCATCCTGTTTCCT
>SMTZ1_10003942_pt1 | contig 16350 bp, 10 predicted proteins | sample DeeMarSWOR136_30_FD_25667 | JGI IMG/M metagenome (IMG submission 25667)
GTGAAGGGGGCTGCCATATAGGTAAGGCCGCCTGTACGATGAAAGCAAAGGCATTCTGGTGGTTAATGGCAAGACTAGCAGGCTGGGATGGGATTGCCAACCCGGATGATAGCGATTTTAATGTGGATTGCAGGATCAATATGCTTGACTCGGCTATTTTTGCCAATGCCTGGTCTGCCGATTCGAACTCTCCAAATTGGAATGAGCTATGTGACATTGCGCCGGGTGGAGGCGATGGTGTAGTCAATTACAAAGACTTGGCTATATTGTTAAGTGCGTGGCTGCAGGCTTGGGATAAACCGCCGGTTATTATTTCCACCCCGGTTACCGGGGTGATTGTAGGGCAGCTTTATACCTACCGTGTGTATGCCACTGGTTGTCCGACGCGAACCTATGTGCTAACTACCTTTCCGGCCGGTATGACGATTGACGCCGTTACCGGACTGATTGAGTGGATTCCCGTTGCTGTTGGTGATGTTAATGTTGTTGTTGAAGCCACTAATTTGGAAGGGACGGATACACAGGTCTTTACAATAAATGTGACTGAACCACCCAGGATAGAAAACCTTTCCCTGACCTCAACATCAGGAAACAATTTGGTAACGGATGATTTATACTGCCGTTATGATATAGCTGGGAGTGCGACAACGGCTGCCACTGCGTGGTACAAAGACGAATCACCTTTAATGGCCCTATACATGCCCTTTGAAGGGGGAGAAACCAAAGCTCTTCTGGATGTTTCTGGCAACGGTGTCACTGTAACCGTCGGCGGCAAACCAACATGGAATCCAACGGGAGACCGTAATGGCAATGGTGCTTACGAGTTTGACGGATATGGTGACTATTTCTCGGCAGACAGCATTTGTGCTGATGTTGCAGGCAGAGATTTCACAATAATGTGCTGGATTTGGTCTGATTATTCAGGAAGTGCGCAAAAATTTATCGCTTCTTTTAATACCAACACCGGCGACAACAGGCTGTTGCTTGGTCATCACACGAATAGATCTGATCTGGCGATATACGATAACGGTTGGCATTATACAAATGCTTCGGTAATTGATGGTGTGTATCACCTCGTTGGTTATGTTCTCAGTGATTCGAAAGATAACATAACTCTTTATGTTGATGGAGAGAGTGTACATAGTTTTACTACAAGTACTTCTGTGGCGTCTGATGATTTGTTCTCAATAGGCCAGGAATATGACCTTGGTCTTGTAGTCGGTGACTTTTTTGACGGCTTGATAGGTGAGTTTATGATTTATAAGCACGCTTTATCACCCGAGCAAATAAGCTCATTATATAACGGCAATGGCGACTTGATTGTATCAAGTGAAACCGAGGGTGGTGATACGTGGCAGGCTTGTGTCACGCCATTCTCGTCGACTGGAGCAGGCACTCCGTATTACTCAAATACTCTGACGATTCGATGCTATAATGGCGATTTCAACGGCGATTGCAAAGTTGACTTCTTTGACTTGGCTGTTTTTGCCGATGCCTGGTCCGCTGAACCGGGCTCACCGAATTGGAATGATCTTTGTGACATTGCGCCGGGTGGGGGCGACGGTGTGGTCAACTACAAAGACTTAGCTGTATTGTGCGATGAATGGCTGGTAGGGATTGAACCTTAGATTAATTCGGAACCAACTGTGGCATTATGATTGTAAGTGTTTTGTGCTTCCGATTAGTTCGAAAAGGAATATATAGCACAGGCATATTAAAGGAGGTACATACAAATGGCTTATCTTGAGACGGTACGACATTTTGTTGTTGAAAACTTTCTCTTTGGAGATGGAGAATCGCTCAAGGAAGATACTTCTTTCATGGGACAAAGTATCATCGATTCGACGGGGATTCTGGAACTCGTGATGTTCCTTGAGGAAACCTATAACATTAAGGTCGAAGATGATGAGCTTGTCCCCGAAAATTTGGATAATCTCGGCAATATCGCCCGATTTCTTGAGAGAAAGCTTGATGGCAGTCCGGTCTGCGATGAGTAGGGAGTTCATATTGTGTCGCGAAATTTATAGCCAAACGGAACAAAATCATGTGTGGAATAGCTGGTATTTGCCATATCACCGAGCCGATGGGTGTTTCTCTGGATACCTTAAGGCAAATGTCAAACCTATTTAATGTGAACATTGTAACAAAGTTGCTTAAAAAACTACGAATACACAACAATTCCGGTGAAATTGATAACTTGGCTCTTATTGGTATTTTGTCATCTCAGATTATTCATCATCAATTTGTGGATAATTTTGTTAAGGAGATTGATTATTCAATCTCCTCGAATCTGATTGTCTATGGAAGGTCACAAGCCCTGAAATCGGTAAATTAAAGACTCATAATTGATTGAACGCTTCTTTCGGGAAAAGCCCGTATATTTCATAATCTATGAATTGAAACCATATTGAGTTTTAGGACTTTGTCATGGATTTTCACAAAGACATACTTAAAGTCGATTTTAATAGTGAAGTTGAGCGTATTTGTTCATTCATTCGGCAGCAGGTACGCGAAATGAGGCGTGAGGGTGCCGTGGTAGGATTAAGCGGTGGTATCGATTCTGCATTAGCTGCTGCCGTTTGTGTCAAAGCGCTGGGCAAAGAAAAGGTATTCGGGTTGATTCTTCCTGAAAAAGAATCTAATCCCATAAGCGCTGAATATGCGGCAAAGCACGCTAAAAAGCTGGATATAGAAACAGAGACGGTTGATATTACACCCACACTCGAGGCCTTTGGTACTTATGAGAAGAGGGATAACGCGATAAAAACAATTTTCCCCGAATATAATGATAACTACAAGTCGAAGATTACTCTACCGCCTGATTTGCTCGCAAGAGACGCCTTTAACTTCTTCACCTTGAAAATTGATGATGGCAAAGGCAATGTGCAATCGGCGAGACTCAATAAAAAGGCCCTGAATGGAATAGTGGCTGCCACTGATTCCAAACAGAGAACAAGAATGATGCATCTTTATTATTATGCTGAAAAGATGAACTACATTGTCTGCGGCACAACCAATAGGACTGAGGTCCTGGAGGGCTTCTTTGTAAAGTATGGAGATGGCGGCGTGGATATCGAGCCTCTCGCTCATCTTTATAAGACACAGGTATATCAGCTTTCGGAACACCTCGGAGTAATCAGAGAAATTATTGAAAGAGCTCCGAGCCCGGACACATTCAGCTTCCAGGTGAGCGACGAGGAGTTTTATTTCCGCATACCTTATGCAAAGCTCGACCTGCTGCTCTATGCATGGGAGCATAACGTCTCTGTTGAGGATGTTTGTAAGGCCATGGATTTAACCGAGGAACAGGTACAGAGGGCTAAAAGAGATTTTGAAGCCAAATATAATGCAACAAAGCATCTTAGACATTTGCCGCCTGTAATTGAATAGGTGAATCGGGAGAACATCTAAATTGTCTAAATATACCGTAAAGACCGGACTCGATGTGAGAATTACGAAGACAGTAGGGGTTGAATAAGTGATTGAATTTGATCCGACTTTAGTTCACGAATGGCTTTCACGCTCGGCCGGACGCTTCCCGGAGAAGACGGCCCTTATATGCGGACAGCAGCGCTGGACCTATAAGGCTCTGGACCGGCACGCTAATCACTTGGCGTTGGCTTTGCTGGATGCCGGTCTGCAGCGCCAGGACAGGATTGTGATTTTCCTGGACAATAGTTCTGAAACCGTCATTTCCTTGTATGGAATTCTCAAGGCTGGTGGAGTATTCGTCATATTGAATGGTTCTCTGAAAAGCCCGAAGCTGAACTATATCCTGAGAAATTCCGGAGCACGGTTTCTGGTAACGCATACGGGTAAAGCCAAAGTCGTAAGTGAAGCACTTGACGATGAACAGGTAGACTGTAAAACAATCTGGGTAGGAGAAAATACAGGATTACCGGAAGGTTTGGTACAATCTTCTCTGTATTGGGACCGAGTGTTTTCAAACTTCGACGATAAAATGGCCGACCTGGACAATCAAAGAAATGGACAACTACCTTCTTACGTTGATGTGGATTTAGCCACCCTTATTTATACATCCGGCTCCACCGGTGAGCCTAAAGGGGTCATGTCAACTCACCACAATATGATCTCGGCTGCCCGAAGCATCATTCAGTATATAGGCAATGTAGAAGATGATATCATACTGGATGTCCTGCCCCTTTCGTTCGACTATGGATTATACCAGGTAATCATGGCCTTTATGTTTGGTGGGACAATAGTGTTGGAAAAGTCTTTTCTATACCTTCACAGCCTTCTCCAGCGTATTGCACAGGAAAAGGTAACGGGATTTCCAATCGTACCCACAATTGTCGCTATGTTGTTGAAGTTGCAGAACATAGATAAGTATGATTTCAGCACACTTCGATATATGACCAATACGGGTGCCGCTTTACCCGTGGAACACATTAATAAGATCAGAAGCCTGTTTCCAAATGTAACGATGATTTCGATGTTTGGACTGACCGAATGCAAGCGGGTCTGTTACCTGCCCCCGGAAGAATTAGACAGAAGACCTTCCTCGGTAGGCAAAGCCATGCCGAACTGTGAGGTTTTTGTCGTGGATGAAAATGGAAAGGAAGTCGCACCGGGCCAGACCGGCGAGCTGATTATTAGAGGCTCAAATGTCATGCAGGGTTATTGGAAGGACACGGAAATGACCACAAAAGCCTATCGAAAGGGTCCTTATCCTGCCGGCAGAATCCTGCATTCCGGCGATTATTTCCGCAGAGATGAAGATGGCTTCCTCTATTTTCTGGGCAGAAAGGATGACATGATTAAAAGTAAGGGAGAGAGGATAAGTGCCAAGGAAGTGGAGAATTATATCTGCTGCATGGATGGGGTCTCCGAAGCTGCCGTGATTGGAGTGCCCGATGAAATTTTGGGCCAGGCGATAAAAGCTTTTATAGTGACAGTGCCGGAAACTACCCTGACTGAAAAACAGGTAATGAAATACTGTACCGAAAAGATGGAAGGCTTTATGGTTCCCAAATACGTTGAATTTATGGATAGCCTGCCCAAAACCCCGAATGGCAAAATCAACAAAAAACTACTCAAACACAAATGAACTCGTGTAAGCTTGTAGAAATTTGGAGCAGTCCAGTGACGGATGTTCCGGATATGAATGTATTTTAAGCTTAAAAGGGGAATCTTGCTAAATGGATTAAACAAAGCCGGTCGTTCGAAAGGAAAGTTGGCATTTCTCTGATGTGAGGGGAAAAATACAAGATAGGAATAGTGGGAATGAGAATAAGGAATCTAATATCCTGTCCGGGAGAATCATTTCCTGAATATGTAAGACGAATGAAGTATGGAGTGCTGCGCAGGATTGTGCCTTCAATACGAGAGAAACACAGGCTGGAGCTCATGATTGGGCCCGTGGGATATTGGGAGCAGATCCAGAAATACCATTTCAATTTGATGATAGAAATGGGACTTAAGCCGCATCATACGTTAATGGATATTGGTTGTGGCCCGCTTTCGGGAGGCCTGGTTTTTATTCCATACCTTCAACCCGGCCATTATGTGGGCATAGACATCCGAAAGGAGTCGATCGCAGAAGCACATATCCAACTTGCTAAGGCTGGCTTGGCCGATAGGAATCCGTTTCTTGCAGTTTCAAATACGTTCGGTCGAGAGGAGTTAGGTGATCGCAAGTTTGATTACATATGGGCTTCACAGATATTGTACCACCTTGAAAATGAAAAGATCAAGGATTGCTTTGAGAGCGTTGCTGCTCGTATGAAGTCTGGTTCGAGATTTTATGGGGACATCATTGGTTATCCTAATAAGGTAGGCCCGGATAGTTATTGGCATGAATTTTCCTTTTTTCTTCATACACCCGATTTTCTCGAGGCTTTGGGTGAAAGACATGGACTGAAAATGACTAACCTTGGAAAAATAGAGGATTATGGCTATCCCTCAACGCTGTCTTTGAAAACAAATGACTTGTTGGAATTCCAAAAAATTTAGTGCTGTGCGGGTGAAACTTATGGTAAGGTACGCGGCTGACGTTTTGGGAGCGGTTCTGAAAACGGCAGGAAGTCAACCGGAAAGTTGTTTAAAACCGGAAAAATAGGGCGGCAGAAAGAAAGATGACGAATAATAGGGCTTTTGCAATTAACGTGCTCGAGCTTGATTGCGCCGAAGAAGTGAAAAATATAACCATGAACCTGCGTAATATAGTGTTGAGACGATTCAAGAAGAGAGGTGTAGTGGTTGCACTTTCGGGAGGCGTTGACAGCAGTGTGGTAGGTGCCCTTTGCGTTCGTGCCATGGGTAACAAACGTGTATTGGGTCTGTTGATGCCGGAGAAGGATTCCTCTCCTGACACCCTTGAATTGAGTCAGCTCATAACCGACCACCTCGAAATATCAGCGGTTCACGAGGACATCACTCCCATTTTAGACGCTGTAGGATGCTACAGGAGACGGGATGAAGCAATAAAAACTCTGATTCCTGAGTACGGTCCTGATTATAAGTGTAAAATTGTTCTACCCGGTGTTATGGATAACGATACATACAGGATTTTTTCGGTAGTGGTCCAGTCCCCTCAAGGCAGGCAGATTAAGGCCCGGTTAAATCCTTCCGCCTATCTTGGAATTGTAGCCGCTACCAATTTTAAGCAGCGTGTGCGTAAAATGCTGGAATATTATCATGCCGACCGGCTCAATTACGCCGTCACGGGGACACCAAATCGTCAGGAATACGACCAGGGATTCTTCGTCAAGCTTGGGGATGGTGCCGCCGATATAAAGCCCATTGCACATCTCTATAAGACACAGGTTTATCAGATGGCTCAATTCCTGGGTATCCCCGATGAGATACGAAATCGGCCCCCGACTACGGATACCTATTCAATGCAGCAGAGCCAGGAGGAATTCTACTTTTCTGTTCCTTACGACAAAATGGATCTTTGCCTGTATGGCAAGAATCACAATGTTTTACCCGAGGAGGTTGCCCCCGTAGCGGATATGACCGTCGAGCAGGTCGAGCGTGTCTATCGTGATATTGACGCCAAGCGAAACGCAACGCGTTATCTTCACACGCCGCCTTTGCTTGTGGATAAAGTTGATGAGATTTCGTGTTAATTAAGCTGGGAAAATAAATTGGATTTGATTTTTATCCTTCGTTTCTAAACTGCTGTATTAGCTGTCTCAACTATTTTTGCTCTGACAATGTTACTTAAAACAATCAAAACAGATACACAAAAGATAATACTGCCTTCAATTGAAGATGTGCCTGATGAACACTGGGAGAAACTTGGCGAAAAGAAGGTTTTTTTCGGACATCAGTCGGTTGGATATAACATAATTGATGGAATAATAAATATTCTTGATGAATATAAACATATAAAACTCAACCTCGTTGAGACGGACGAGCCTGCAAAATTTGACAGGCCGATTTTCGCACATTCGCGCATCGGAAAAAACACGGAACCCGCTTCAAAAATTAAAAGCTTCATTAATGTTATGGATTCTGGTGTCGGCGGCAAGCTTGACATTGCATTCTTTAAGTTTTGTTACGTTGACATAATGCGGGATTCGGAACCACAAAAAATATTCGGTATTTACAGCGCCGCGATTGATGATTTAAAAAAGCGGTATCCCCGAATCAGGTTTATGCATGTAACGGCCCCACTGTGCTCTGCACCGGTCGGGGCTGAAAGAAAGATAAAAGAAAACATTAAATTATTGATCGGTGTGCCCGGGCTTTTGGATGATAACGTAAATCGCCACCTTTATAACAGGCTGTTAAACGAAACGTATTCAGAAACAGAACCTGTTTTCGACCTTGCCCTGTTGGAATCCGTTAATCCCGATGGATTTAGGTCTTATGCCAGGAAGGGCTCGGAAAAGGTTTTTTTCCTCTCCCCTCAGTACACGAATGATGGGGGGCATCTTAAACAGGAATGCAGAAAAAGAATAGCTGAACAGTTATTGATAATCCTTGCTGAAACAGCGAACAAGTTGTAGTAATTTGTCTACTCGCCCTTCATGTCAAACTGGAATTATCAAATAACGAGCCGGTGACAATGTCCAACAAAAAATCTGTAAAAAGACAAAAAGTTCTTGCAGTGATCCTGGCGGGCAGGTATGACTTCGGACGCTGCCCGGTAGCAATGAGACTGCCGACGGCTTTATGGCCCTTGGGGGGAAAGCCCGTCTTGCAGCGGCTGCTGACTTCTTTGGCAAAGCAGGGCGTAGAGCGGACGGTAATCTGTTCCAATTGTGACAGTTCCCTACTTGAGGATTCAATCCACTCTGACAGTCCTTTAGAGATGAAGTTTTTGGAAGAACAGTTACCTGTAGGCACTGCAGGATGTATTCGTGATGCCGCTGTTCATGAAGAAGACACATTAATCGTGGTATTCCCGGCCAGCATTGTCTGTCCCCCGAATGTCGATGACTTAATAAAAGCTCATCGTGATAGTAAGGCTGATTTGACTGTAATGTTCAATCCCGGCGATGGGAATGGCAGCTTTTTGGGTGAACCGGCGAGTATTTATGTTTGTGAATCAGGCATATTGAAATATATGCCGAAAGAAGGTTATTTGGATATTAAGGAGGGCTTAATTCCGGCAATGCTGCGTGCCGGCAAAACTGTTCATGCAGTGACATTACCGAATCATGCCGGGAATTTTAGAGATAGGCAGGGATACTTATTTGCCATTGAAGGTTATTTTGAAAATACACAAAAAGTCGATGAGGATTTAGGTTTCTGTAAGGCGGACGATTCACAGGACCTGTGGGTGGCTTCAGATGCTACAGTAGAGGCGGGAGCACGAGTTTTTGGGCCGGTGACTGTTATGGATCGGGCACGTGTTTCAGAGGGTGCATTAATTTTCGGTCCAGCGATGATTGGATGCGATGTTAATATAGGTCGGGATAGTATTGTCATAAATAGTGTTCTTTGGGATGGTACAACAGTTGGTCCCAATTGCCGGATTCGACAGTCCCTTATTGATTACAATGTGACTGTGTCCGGTGGCACTGTTGTAGAAGAAAAAGCCTTGCCCTTCAAACCAAAGGTGGGTCTCGCTGGTTTGTTTGGCTGTGCATCAGTAATTGCGAAAAACGGCATAACCGGATTCCAGCAGGCATTGCGACCACAGTTTGGCAAAACTAACAAAATATTACCGGATTGGGTACAAACGCACAAGACGAAAATTATCCCTTCATGTGCAATTTGCATTCTTGCAATTGTGTTTCTTTGGTCTTACTGGCCTGGCCTGAAAAAACTTTGGGATGTATGGCGCTTGAGCGATGAATACTCCAGCGGAATTCTGGTTCCTTTTCTTGCTGCTTACATTTTGTGGGTCAGGCGAAAAGATATAGCTCAATGCCGGATAGGATTGTCGATCTGGGGCTTATTTGCCTATGTGGCGGCACACGGTCTCAGGATATTCGGGCTGTACTTTGGGTATAGCTCAGCGGAAAATCTTTCCATTGTTCTGAGTATTTCCGCATTGGTGCTTTTTCTGTTTGGCTGGCAGTTTCTCAGAAAAGTATCGACGGTATTACTGTTCCTGTGCTTAATGCTGCCATGGCCTACGAGAGTCCAGGCTGCCGTTGCCGTGCCTCTCCAGGGCTGGGCCACTTCCTCAGCCGTATTTTGTCTGGAGATGATGGGCTATGGGGTCATACAGGAAGGTAACGTTATTCATATCAACGAAACGACAATTGCTGTTGCCGAGGCGTGCAACGGTTTGAGAATGGTAACCGCCTTTTTTGTAATTAGCGCTTTGGTTGTTATGTTGGTCAGGCGGGCGTGGTGGATCAAGTTCATCGTCCTGATATCAAGTCTGCCCGTAGCTTTACTTTGTAACACTGTGCGATTAACGATCACATCGCTGGCTTTTACTGTCCTCAAGGGCGAGTATTGGGTGAAAATATTCCACAATTTTGGTGGATATGCAATGATGCCCCTTGCTATTATCGTTGTAGTCGCTGAACTTTGGGTTTTAGTGAAGCTTACGACGCTTCCGGTGGAAGAGGATACAATAATAATCGCACGCCAAAAGCGATGAAGGTTACAAAACGTAAAAAAGTGCATTCTTTGGGGTTATTTTACGAAAGAATGGGAATTGGGAATAAGCATCCTTGTAAATCAGTTAAAAAAAATAGCAGGAGAATCAAAAAATGAATGAGGTAGAAACATATCGCAGTCAGGTGGTTGAATATAGCCCTGGTAATTTTGAAAATCAAACTCCACATGATAGCCATTCCGCATCTGATTTGGTCAGAGGCATATTTCGCCGCTGGTACATTGTACTGTTGATGTTTTTTATTATGTGTGCGGTCGGGTTGCCTGTAATATGGTTTTTGATCGAACCTTTATACAGTGTAACAGGTGCGATAAGGGTTGCTCCAATCTTGCCAAATATTCTGACCGGTGAAGCGGACAGGGGTGAAATTTCCAATTATATCAATTTTATGAATACTCAGGCGGAAATAATCACCAGCGACAAGATAGTGCAAAGAGTGGCAGATAATTTAGCGGACAAAAATCTTACTTTCTTTGATAATGAGCCTGTAGGCATTGTCTCGAAATTGAGACACAAAATTGATAACAATAAAGCGAAGCCTGAGCCGGCAATTATGTTGAAACAAGCCATATCTTCAGGCATTATTACTGCTGCACCTGCCCGTCATACTGAGTTAATAAAGATTACTATGAATAATAGGAATATAGCAGAAGCAGGGAAGATTGTAGATGCCTTTATTGACGCCTATATGGAAGTTGAAGTGTCCAGTTCAACCCTGGATGAAGAGCAAAGGCTGGCTGTTTTGGAAAGTGAATACGAGGTTCTCGCCGGAAGACTAAAAACCCTGCGTGAGCAGATTAAAGACGAGGCGCAAGAGTATGGCTCTACATCATTGGACAGTCGTCAGGAAATAAGATTAGAGCGCGTTGGAATGCTGCTTAATGAAGTAACTAGATGGGAGGCAAGAAGAATCCATCTTGAAGCTCAAATGGAAGTCTTGAAAAATAGGTTTGAATCAGCCGATGGAAAAGTAGGAGGGCAGTCTGAAGAACAGGGAACATTAACCACTGAAGTCGTGGTACCTGTTGACTACAACGGTCCTGCACGCCGCGGCTATATTAATGCTGATCCTACTCTAAATGCGTACATAGAAAATCTCGCGTCGTTGGAGCGGGAATTTGTCGTAGCAGAGCAAAGATTAACACCTAACAATCCGGAGCTTGAGATCAAGGCTGTTGTCATCAAAACTTTGAAAGCAGAGATTGAGCGGCGTAAGAAAGAGCTGGGTGAGGTATATGATAATCTTGCGGTTAAACAAATTGCCGAAACAGAAAGGCAAAAGTTGATTGACGCGGAGAAAGAACTGGGGGATGTACAGTCTGAGTTGGAACTAACGAGAGCCTATGAACAGAGATTCAAGGAGATGCTCGAACAGGAGGATACAGAGACCATTGATGTAGGTCGTCGCCAACTGGAGATACAGGAATTGCAGGATGAACTCTCTTTGGTAAGAGATTCATATGAGAGAGTCGGCCGACGTATCGATGAGTTAAAGATGGAACGAAAGCGTCCGGCAAGAGTGTCTGTGGCTTATTATGCCGACCTCATGTCTGTTCGTGATAAGCGTATAAAACTCTCTGCCGCTCTGGTTTTTAGTGCGTTCGCTTGTGGGATTATGTTGGCTTTTCTAAGAGACAAGGCTGACCTGCGATTGCGTACGCCTGAGGATGTCGTCAGGCGCATCGGTATTCGAATAATTGGAACTACCACAAGTTCCTACAATATCAAAAGAGCTATGCTCCCGGAACAGATAATTGGAGACTACCAGACTATTCGTGCGAACTTACAGCTTCTTAACGGCGATAGATTGCCGAAAAAGCTTGTTATTACAAGCCCGGGGATGAGAGAGGGAAAAACTACTTTTGCTATTAATCTGGCGACAAGCATGTCCAAGTCCGGAAAAAAGGTTCTGCTGATTGATGGTGACTTGAGAAAGCCCGATATCGCGCGGATGTTGAATCTTCCGAAGGGCTCAAGGGGTTTACAGGATGTACTTTTCGGAAAGAAATTTGAGCAGGCCGTTTACTCTATGCATTCAACCGGCCTGGATGTGTTGGCTGCGGATTCTCGCAACAGAGATGATGCTTACGAACTTTTAGCTGTACCTTTGGCCAGCCAGCACATTAATTCAATCGGCCAGAGATACGACCATGTGATTATTGATGCTCCTCCTGTTCTGGCTTTTCCTGATGCCATGTTATGGGCCAAAATGGCCGACGCTGTCATATTGACCAGCTTCGCCGGCCAAACTACCGCTCCGGACCTTAGGGATGCAACTGATAAATTGGCTCGAATACATGTAAAGGTGCTTGGTGCCGTTCTCAGTAACGTCGGAATCGGTCAAAGTTACTACCGTTACGGGTACAATTATTACGCACAGAGCGCACGCTCGAGAAAAAGCTCGAAAAGAGCCGCTGAAAAGTTGTTGCTTCCTATGCAGAATCAGGAAGACAGTGCCGACGATTTAGGCTCCTGAGGAAAATGGGCCTGCCGAAGGTTGTTTAGCTCTAATAATTGGATTTACATTTACCTGTGTTCTCAATATGTCTACGAACTTGATTATTATACGCGAAGAGAAGGGCTTGACAGAAGGTAGCGGTAACAGTCTGCTTCGGTTTGCCGTTTCCAGCGAACCGATAGGAGACGTTTGTCTCGATGGATTAAGTAAATATTTATCCTTGGAGAACGATAATAACACGCTTATTGCAGCACCGGAAGAATTCAACCTTGGAAAACGGGCAGCGACAATAGCCTATAGGGAAAATGTGGAATTCTCCTGCGAACTCCTGACGAAAATAAAGCGAAATCCATGGCTCATTGTTTCCAACGGGCGGTTTGCGACACAGGTTGATGTTGAATCCCTTTATAAAGTGCTGGATGGTATCCGGGAGGAGGTTGTAGCCGTTAATGTCGAACCTGAATTGTTGGGTAGGGGAGAAAAAGTGCGTTTGACAGCGCAGGGTAATGTGGCAGGTTTCCGGCGGTTGTACGCAGATTCTGCTCAACCTGTGCCTGTTCTTGTCGATTGGCCTCATCATATCTTTATTAAAACTCATGTCCTGGATCGGGTAGCCCCTGACGGTACTTTGCCTCAGTCTTTTTCAACTCTTATGAAAAAGTGCGAATCAGACAAAATCAGGTTTTGTGTGATTAATGTGGGTGGGCTCGTTCTGGATTTGGAAACCATAGATGGCCTGTTCAGCTTCTGTCAGATTACACTTTCAAAGATCCGAAATTCAAAGTTCAAAATTCAAAACTCAAACGTAATATCCCCGGATTCGAGGATAGTTGGTAAAGTCTTGTTGGGAAAGAATATCCAAATCGCCCCCGGGGCTATTGTTGTAGGACCAAGCATTATTAGTAATAACGTTAAAATTGGCTCCTCTGCCGTCGTAAACTCATCAATCATCGGTCCCGGGGTTTGCGTTCCGGCTAATCAGCTTGTCATGAATCGTTTTATTAAGGGACCAAAGTGCAACTTCAAGGACCTGACTCGACAAAAAAGCAGAAAATCAAAGCAGATTTGCTGTTCGAGGTTTGATTTAAATTCCAGGCAGCGTATCAATGACACTTATCGTAGTTGGCCGAGATTTTCCTATGCCGGATTCTTCAAGAGAATTGCCGATAGTATTGCAGCTATCATTGTACTGGTTCTTTTTGCTCCTGTTCTTCCAATAATTGCTTTAGTTATTAAATTTACTTCTCGTGGTCCAGTATTCTTCAAAGATGCACGACAGGGATTACACGGCAAAGTGTTCAAATGTCTGAAGTTCAGAACAATGATAGTCGGTGCCGATGAAATACAGGACAAACTGAGGGGAGTCAGTCAGGTGGATGGCCCGCAATTCAAGATGGAAGATGACCCGAGGGTTAATGCCGTCGGTAGATTTTTGCGAGACACTTATATAGATGAAATACCTCAGTTCTTTAATGTACTCGCTGGCCAGATGAGTGTTGTGGGTCCGAGGCCCTCGCCGGAATCGGAAAATACATATTGTCCTGCTTGGCGTGACGCCCGACTGTCGGTTCGGCCGGGTATCACAGGACTTTGGCAGGTATGTAGAACAAGGGAGCCAATGAAAGACTTTCAGGAATGGATTTTCTACGACACAAAGTATGTCAGAGAACTTTCTTTAAAAAATGACTTATGGATATGTTGGAAAACAACCAAGAAAGCGCTAAGGAATTTCTTCAGACGATTCTGAAATGATCTATATAGCTAAAAAGGGGGACAGTTAATGCCAAGAAGATATTTTAACTGGAAACTGGCAATTGTTTTACTCATCGGTGTTGTTGTTTTGGGTGTTACTGCTTATGGTTTGCGTCAATGGAGAAGAAGCAGTAGATCTGAACGGGGTTTAATCCTTGGCAATAAGGCCTATGACGAGCATCACTACGAGGAGGCGGCAACACAACTCGGACATTATTTAGCTGTTAATCGCCGCGACGTGCCCATACTGCTCAAATATGCCGATGCGCATCTTAATATCAGGCCTGTCAAATCCAACAACGTTCGGCAGGCTATAGCCGCTTACAGAACAGTTTTGAGAGAAGACAAGGACAATTCCGAAGCTGCTAATAAATTGACAGAACTGTATTTCAGCATGGATATGTATGGCGAAGTAGAATTAATTGCCAAAAGGTATCTTGAAACAAACCAGGACCTTAAGCTTCGCAGGATGTTAGCCATAGCACTGGCCAGGCTGCGAAAATTCGATGAAGCAGTAGCCCAATTAAAGGGCATCATAGCAGAACATCCTGACCATGTATTAGCCTACGAAACATTAGGTCAGCTCATAGAGCAACGCCCGAAAGAGTATCCGGATCCGCCTGACTATTGGTTCAATGAGGCAGTAAAGAATAATCCATCGTCGGCTGGCACCGGATTTATAAACGCAAATATCTTTGATAAGGCTGAATTCCACCTGAAAGAGGCTCAGGCTGCCGACCCGGAAAACTTGATACTGTGGCAGACCCGGGCACAGTGCGCCTTGAAATCAAAATCGAAAGAAAACATGCTAATGGTCGCCGAAACTGGATTGAAACAGCTTTCTGCTCAACCTTGGGATTTTATGACGACTGCCATTGAGTTGTTTATCCGCTCTGACAACCTTGATCAGGCCGCCGATTATATCTCCAAACTGCGCCAAAAAGGTATTGATCCCAAAACCACGGAATTTTTGGAAGGTCTTCTCTTCGATAAACAAGGTCGCCCTTCTCAGGCAGTCCAGTGTTTCCGACGTGCAATGCAATTAGGAAATAAATCCCCGAAAGATCGGTTGATGTTGGCCTCGACTCTGTCTCGCGCAGGTGACACACAATCAGCACTGTACGAGTTTCGTGCCTTGGTTTCTCAATACCCTAATTTCTTCGATGGGCGTTTGGCTTTTGCCAGACTGTTGGCCGGAACCAGGAACTGGTCCGAGGCGGAAGAGCAGGCCCGCCAGGCCGGCAGAATTTCTCCGGATAGCCTTGATGCGGCCTTACTCGCTATACAGGCTCAGATGCAGGTGCTTGTGGATAACCAAACAGAAAAAGATTCTCCGATCTGGCAAAATATAGAAGGCAAGTTGGCCGCGTTGGAAAAAGCTGCTGATAATGCCTTTCCGGTTAAAACTTTGCAGCTTCAGCTTGCGTTTTTCCGATCGCAGTTCGGACAGGCCCGGCAGTTACTCAGTTACATGAAGAACAATTTCCCCTCTCGCCTGGAAGTTGATATGGCGGAGGTTGAACTGTTGATTACTCAGGACAGGACCGATGAAGCGATAACAAAATTATATGGTGTTGTTGATGATTTCCCGAAATCCTTCAGCCCGATAAGATACCTCACTGTTTTATTGGAAGGTAAAGGCAGGACTCAGGAGTGTGAAAAAGTTCTTAAAGATGCTTTAGCTCGCGTAGAGCAGGCTGCTGTTAAGAGGCAGTTTGGTTTGCTGCTGGCTGGCTTTTATAAACGCTGGAACGAGCAGGAAAAACGTTATCAGCTCCTCGAATCGCTCGTTAGCGACATCCCTGAAGAGGTTCTTGTCATTCGCGAACTTTTAAGGTGTGAGAAAGTGATGGAAGACTTCGGCCTCTCTCAACAGCTCGTCAACAAAATTAAGACCGTTGAGGGAGAGCAGGGTTGGCAATGGCGGTATGAGCAGGCAAGAATTTGGTTCGCACAGGATAATTTCAAAGACTTTTACCCTCAAACTATTTCGCTTCTTAAAGAAAATCTGCTGGCCAATCCCGATGACCAGAAAAGCCGGGTTCGTCTCGCGACTGCCTACGGACGAGCCGGAGAGTTGCAGCTTGCAATC
>SMTZ1_10003532_pt1 | contig 16349 bp, 11 predicted proteins | sample DeeMarSWOR136_30_FD_25667 | JGI IMG/M metagenome (IMG submission 25667)
CTGATTGTTGAATTTATCACAGTTATTTATTACTCCGTTGTCATGGCATGGTGTTTTAGTTATATGATTTACTCTTTAGATTTACGGTGGGGATCAAATGCTGAAAGTTTTTTTCTCAGTAAATTCTTAGGTTTAACAAATGCCCCTGAAATTTTAGGTTCAATAAAACTGCCGGTTGTTCTAGGGCTTCTTTGTATTTGGCTTTTGATTTATTTAATACTTAGAAAAGGTGTTAAAAATATTGGAAGGGTTGTTTTAATAACTGTTCCTTTACCAACAATACTGCTTGTAATTTTAGCAATTAGAGGTCTCACTCTTCCTGGTGCAATGGAAGGAATTACTTTTTATCTTACTCCCGATTTTTCGAAGCTGTTGAATGCTGAAATATGGCTAGCTGCATATTCACAGGTTTTATGGTCATTTAGTCTTGCTGGCGGAATAATGATTACATATGCTAGTTTTCTTCCAAAAAAATCTGACATTAACAATAACGCAATAATAACCTGTCTTGCAGATGCTGGAACTAGTTTTTTTGCAGGTTTTGCAGTTTTCAGCGTAATTGGTTATCTTGCTTTTTCAACGGGAGTAGGTGTAACTGAAGTTGTAACAGTTGGACCTGAGCTTGCATTTATTGCATATCCAACTGCTATATCACTTTTACCATTTGCTGCCGCGTTCTTTGGTTTAATATTTTTCATTGCCCTTCTGACATTTGGTATAGACAGTGCGTTTTCGATGGTAGAACCACTTCCTGTTGGTATAACTGATAAATGGAAAATTAGTAAAGAAAAAGTTACTGGCATCGTTTGTCTTCTTGGATTTTTAGTAGGGCTTATTTATACAACCGGTAGTGGTCTGCATTGGTTAAATATAACTGATAATTTTATAGCTAATTATGGACTTGCACTAATTGCTCTTGTTGAATGTGTTATAGTAGGTTATATGTTTAATATTCGAAGATTGAGAAAACATGCAAATGATGTATCAGAAATTAAAATCGGACGTTGGTGGGAGATTCTTATTAAATATGTTAATCCAGTAATCTTAATTTTCCTCTTTATCATGTTTGCTCATGAAAATATTACAACTGGCTATGGGGGGTATTCGACATTTGCATTATTAATAGGTGGAGTCAGTATAGCAATTCTTGCATTTGGTCTCTCTTTTGTAGTCCAGAAACTTAAAGGAGACAAGACATTATGAGTAGTTTACCATTATCAGCAATTGCAATGCTCATTTTCGGATCAATTGTGTTGTATGGTGGACTAGCATACTTTATCTATAGAGCATTGAAAGCTAAGAAAATATAGCTATTTTTGCTATACCCTCCCTATTTATAGAAAATTATAAATATCATAAGCAACAAAGTATAACATAAGGAGTGTTGAGAGCTTTAGCGTTAGAATTTCAGCATTAGAGGCAAATACATGACTAGTCATTTAAAATCGATCATGGAGGATACCCAAGCAGTTATTGAAGTAGTTGGTATTATATTGATGATAACTATTGCAACGGTAACAGCAGCAGCTGTATATGTTTCTATGGGTCAAATAAACGATTCTAACCCAATTTTGGCGGTTTATATGGTGCAAGATAAGGAATATATAATTATAATTAAAGTGCGAAATAATGCAATAGGGAAAAATGATACAATAATCAACGTCATCAATAGCAGTGGTAGCTCTGCAGGTTTAACTGGAACATTACATTCGGCAGGTAATAACGTAGCTGGTGGTGATACTATCACTATATCAGGTGTTGTATCGGGTGAAACATATTCGGTTCAGATGATTTATATGGACAATGTGGTGGGTTCAACAAAATACATTGCACCCTAAAAATTGTTCCTTAACACTCATTATTCTCTAACTTATTCTAGAAACAGAAAAATAGAATTAAAATAAAAAAAGAAAGAAGTGAAGAAAGTAAATCTTCTTACTTCTTTTTCAAATATGGAAGACCAGTTCTCTTGTTTACACCAACGGTATAGTTTGGTGGTTTATCACAGGGTGTTCCACTCTTTGGTGTTCTCTTACTAAAGAAATAGATTGTTTGGTTTCTTCCGCCTTTAAGTTTTACATTTCGTGTATATAAAGTCCATCCTTCATGTGTAAAGGCCATAATTTTTACCTCCGTAACAGGAATACATATCTTTAGATTTAAATCTTTCCTTATTTTCTCCGATAAAAATAGATATATTAAAAATTATTAAAGCATAGATTTATAAGGGGAACATTGTTCCGGCTGTGAATTAAGGTGAAAATATGATAACTTCCTACATCCTAATAAATATGCGACCAGGTGATTCAAACAGAGCTATTAATGAAATGAGAAAAATTGAAAATATTCGAAAAATATCAGTAGTCACAGGTGAGTATGATATTGTTATTCGTGTAGAAGTAAAAACTCTTGATAAGCTTTTAGATGTAACCGATAAAATTCAAATGATTAAAGGGGTAAATAAAACAACAACTCAAGTAATTGAAAAAGAAATAGCATTATGAAGATAAGAAAAAAGTATCTATTTTATGCATTAGCATTTACATCATCAATAATTGCTGCATTACTTTCAGGAATTGATGTAATTCTTGAAAATTATCTGAAAAATCCTTGGGTTCTAGGTTTATCTATATTTTATTTTGGAGTTTTGATGTCATTTATTTTTAGTTTGATTCTTTCTATCCCATATAAAGGAAAAAGTTTAGGTGCAAGAACCATAGATCCAACCTTTAGTAGAATTAGACTACTTCGAAAAGAGGAATTAAAATATCATCTACTTGCGGGAGCAGGAAATGCCATTTTAACAGTTGGTTATTTTGCTCTTCTGATAATAATAAAAGATCCGTCAGTAGTGTTACCTTTTTCTCAGTTAGTAATTTTATATTTAATAACTATTGAGTCTGTTACTGAGAAAAATACTCCTACTCTCGTTGAAGTACAATCTTCGATTATTGTCACATTTGGAGCGATACTTGGATCAATAAGTCTATCTGGAACTATAAGTTTGGAAGCTTTAGCAATAGTTTTTCTAATAATCAACCCCGGTTGGGTCTTGCTTTCTATTAATCAAAGAAAATTGAAGATGATGAAAGTCGATAAAAAACCAAATGATGCGATAAATATTAGATTATGGAATGTTACTTTTGCTTGTTTATTCACTGCTATCTTTGCTCTAACATTTGATTATTATAATGGAACAAATAACTTTATCAATGCGATATATGCATCAATTAATCAATTTGGTTGGCTGATCTTAGTTGGCATTGGAACTTTCTTTTCATTCGTATTTTATATCAGAGCACTTGGTATCGGAAAAGCCAGTGTTACACAGGCTGTAAAATCTTCGGTTATTATTTTTACTATACCTGTGTCAATCGCTCTTGCTTACTTTGGGTTTATTGATCCAATTACAGCTGATCCAATCTTAATTCTGATAAAGGTCATGGGGATTATTCTTATGATTTTAGGTATTGTTTCATTTGCTCTAACTCTAATAAAAGCTTATATTTTCATTAAAATGAAACCAGGATATCCAATTGAAGAAACAATGCAAAAACTGTGGGGTATTCACGGTGTAAATAGGGTTACAGCTGTTGCTGGTGAGTATGATTTCATAATAAAAGTTAGAACAAGAACACTTGTGAAAGGCTATGAAAGAATTTTGCAAAAAATTGAATCAATCGAGGGAATAAAAGAATACAAATGGCAATCAGTGCTTAAAGAATGGGAGGACATTTAAAAAATATATAAATAATGCCTCTTCATTCCATCTTTACCATGTGTGGTATCGTCGGTATTATTGGGGGCGGACCGGTTTCTCGTCTAATTTATCATAGTTTATTTTCTGTGCAACATAGAGGCCAGTCATCTGCAGGTATGTTGATGTATGATGGAAATATACATATAACAAAGGATGCCGGTTTGGTAAGAGAGGTTTTTAACGAGGAAAGAAAAATTGATGTCTCTGGAAATGTTGGTTTAGGACATACAAGGTATTCAACTGCAGGTTTGGATGATATTAAATCCTTAAGACACAACGCTCAACCTGAGTATTTGGTTAATCCATTTTTAGCCACTGTTTACAATGGTAACATTTTTAATGTTGCAGAAATGCTTAAGCTGACCAAAAGAAAACCTAGAACTGATTGTGATATTCATTGTTTTCTCCTTCCTATGGCTGATCAATTCTATAAAAAGGAAGTAACTCCTGATTTGATCTTTGAATCCTGTAAATATCTTATGTCTCGTCTAAAAGGAGGCTATTCTGCTCTATTCCTAGCTGACTCTGGCGATCATCCTTATCTTTTTGCAATGACTGACCCTTATAAAATAAGACCCCTCGTTCTTGGAGAATCAAATGGTAAATACTGCTTCACTTCAGAGACACGTGTTTTCAAAAAAATCAATTTTAAATATGTTAAGGACATCCCTGGTGGATCAGTAGTCATAATTGATACTGAAGGAAACATCTATGAGAAACAATTGATAAAGAAACAGGAAAAACCATGCATGTTTGAGTTTGTATATTTTGCTAAACCAGATTCTAGAATTAATAGGAGAAGTGTTCATAACGTTCGTTTTGAAATAGGGCGCTTTCTTGCTAGAGAGTACCCTGTTAAAGCCGATATTGCCATCCCTGTACCTGAATCAGGTCGACATTATGCGACAGGATATGCATTAGAATCAGGAATACCAATTGATGAAGGAATAATGAAGGATAAAGATGAACGTTCATTTATTCAACAAACACAGGAAAGCAGGGATAAAGTTGTTGAAGAAGGGCTCTCTTATCTCCGTGCAGTTCTCAAAGATAAACGTGTTGTTTTAATCGACGATTCAATTGTCCGTGGGACAAATATTCGTAAACTTGTAAGAGGTATTAGAGATGCAGGTGCCAAAGAAGTTCATGTTAGAATTGGTTGCCCACCACTAATCGCTCCATGTTATCTAGGTATTGATATGCGGAGTAAAAAGGAGTTTATCGCTAGAGATAAGGATGGGAAAATTAGAAAATGGGATGAAATAGCAAAAGAAATCGGAGCTGATTCTCTATTTTATACAAGTATGGAAGGCTTAAAAAAGGCTATCGGGTCTGATATTTGTAGGGGTTGTATAGATTTCCCAGGTGGATATCCTTCAGAATGGAAAAATGAAGTTACAGAACTATTCAAAAAGGATAAACCTGGTATCAGGGCATATGAGTAATGTTGTACGAGTTAAATTATGATTGAAATAAGCTCTGGAACACTCGAAGAACGAATCGTCAAACTTTTACAGAAAACTTATCCTATAACAATTGGGGATATTAAAGAAGAGTTAAACATCTCAAAAGATATCGTCCTTAGAACTCTTAAAAAGTTTCAAATTAAAGGTATTGTCAAATTGGAGCCTCTTCCAGATAAAACTTATGTAAGATTATTGAGGCATGATTTTAGTTTCATTGGAAAAAAACGACAACGTAAGTTTATAAAACATCGTTCAGGAAAGAAAAAACAAGAACTAGAGGAATATGATGGTATGATGTATTCCTAAGAATAAGACTCGACGATGTTTACCCATGTTATGTAGATTTTTTCGGGCACGCTTTTCTTTGGTTTTTTATCTGTTTTCTTTTTCATAGATTAGTCCTTAATATAGAGTTTCCCTCTAACAATATATAAATATTGTGGGTAATTCTACCAAATCGGGTATAATCACGATATACAAATCTTATTTTTTATCCTATTACTTGTATGACTTGTTTATTTACAATCAGGAACTCCTTTAGTTCAGCTGATTCTTTTAATTGCTTAAGAAGTTCATAGTCAAGTAAGTGTTCATAACGAGATAGAACCCTACTTCCACTTGGAGACCAACTAGCAATCTCAATATGTTTCAAATCGAAATTTTTTACACTTCCCAATATTGAAAATGATTCTGCTCTAATCTTAAAATCGCAAGAAGTACATTCAATAACTGTGTCATAGGGTATATATGCATTTTCAGCATCATATATTGGTTCTACTTGAACTATAATCATTCTATGTCCACATTGTGGGCAGTCTAAGGATTTACCGCCGGTTCTATCCCAAATGCCCGCTAAAATTTCCATGTCGCTCTTATTGTATTTCGCCTTCACTAAAATCCATCCTATATATTATGCATACTACTAACATAAATACTTTTTCAAAAAAACATTAAAAAACAATAAAAATACTAGCCATGTTAAATAGTAGATGCAATATTTTGGTATTTCAAGGAGAATATTTGATGAAGATAATGACATTCCTCTCCGATTTCGGTAACAAAAGCAATTATGTCTCACAAATGAAAGGAGTAGCACTGTCGATGACTGACGCTAGAATCGTTGATATAACCCACGATATAACACCTCATAATATCCATGAAGGAGCATTTGTTCTCCAGACTTCTGTTCCATATTTTCCTATTGGAACGGTTCATGTAGCTGTCGTTGATCCAGGAGTAGGTACAAGTAGGCAAGGAATAGTAATTACAACTAGAACTCAGATTCTAGTGGGACCAGATAATGGTCTTTTGATACCAGCTGCACGACGTTTAGGAGATTTTACTGTCTATGAAATAGAGAATCCGGATCTTATGTTAAGTGCGGTTTCAAATACATTCCATGGAAGAGATGTTTTTACCCCTGTAGCAGCACATATACTAAATGGTGTAGTATTTGAACAGATAGGTCCATTTGTCAATGATTTTGTTAACTTGGATTTTGGGCGTTTTGAAATAACTGATAAAATAGTTACTGGAAAAATCATCTATGTCGATAGTTTTGGAAATATTATTACAAATATTGATGGTTTTAGACTGAGACGGGTTGTGGGTTATGATAAAAAAATAATTTTATCCATTGGTCGGAGACGATTGGAAATACCATTTGTGAAATCATACAATTTTGTAAAAAAAGGAGAACTTCTTGCGACTATTGGGAGTAGTAATCTATTTGAAATTGCATTAAACCAAGGCAGTGCATCAGAGAAATTAAAGTTAAAGCCTGATGATGAAATAAAAATACTATTCAACTAAAATTTTAAAATTGAATCAAGTAATCCATGTGCATAATTTATGCAGCCGAAAGCAGTGAAATAATCCTTTTTTTCTAGGTAATATTTTGAATCTTTATAGTATTGCTTTGCAAGTTCAACTGTTTTTTGTTGTGATTCAGTCAGTTTTTTCCCTTCTAATAATGAAAGGTTTTCTTCAAACATAACTATATCTTTTTGAATACGGGTTTTTTCATCCATAAAAGTTATCACTAAAAAACAGTGACATAATAGTTAAAAATAAAGTTTTTGATTTTTAAAAAATAAAAAAGAAAGAAGAGTTTTTTTATCTCTTCTGTTTTTATGATATTTTTGTGATTAATACTAGTTTTGCAAAGACTAATCCTTGGAAGTTCACTGTTTTTTCGTAATCATCGACTTTCACAGATATCTTACCAGTTCCAAGGCCAAATTTAAATAGCCCGATTGATCCACTTAAAAACATTGGACCAGTTTCTACTGTTTGACCTTGACCTTTTGCAAGTGTTGTAATAGTACCATTGTTTTGTACATTGAAACCAAAGAGTATACCAGATTTTGCAAAAGAGATATTCCATATTACATTGTTTAAATCTTCATCTGCAATATTTTTTATTGTAGCTCTAACTCTACCTATACATAATTTTTTGATTTGTATGCAGAGTGGTTTTTCATCGCCATCATCTGTGATTGTTACATCGTCTCCAAAGTATGTCCATCCATATGTTGCACCATGTTCATCTACTGCTTTTGCTTTTATTGTGTATACACCTGCTTCTTCGTATATTTTTGGAACTTCTAATACAACGCCTTGGTCCATGAGTTCGCTTTCATAGATTTCTGATTCATCGCCCCAGTCTATGTAGTATATAATTTGGTCTTCATCGCTATCCTCTGAGTAAAAGCTGAATACCAGTTCTTCACCTGTTTTTCCTTCTGTTCGTCCACCAATATCTGGAGTGCTTGGTGGACAGTTACCTACTGATGTAATTTTGACTTCATCGCACTTTTCAAAGAATGGTTCTTGACAACCACCTGTTACACATGCAATATTCCAAGCTTCACATCCTTCACAGTCATCGCAACCACAGTCTGTGCAGCCAACAACTTCTGCTTTGAAGGTTATTGTGATTGTTTCACCTATATTTAGTACGTAATCATCACTAGCATTGAAATATAATATTTTTCCATCTACTTCTAATGTTAGATTTTCTCCAAGGTTGCTGTTAAATGTTCCCTCGATGTATTCAAGAATACATGGTAACTCATCAACAAATTTTATATTTGTCAATGGTTCATACTCACATGGCTCTTTACCATAATAAACAAGCTCGATTTTGAATTCTAACTCGTTTCCAACATAAGTTTCGATTTCTTTTACCCATTCTTCTCCATCTTTGACATATTTGTCAAATGTTGTTTGTGGTGATTGACAATTTACTGTTGCACAATCGTCACCTTCAAAATAATACTGAGGACCTTGACATCCCCATGCTTTGACATATACACAGTTATCACCAGAGCAATCACAACAATATTCAGTAAAAACTGTTTCAAAAATAACTGTTAAACTATCACCGTCTTCTAAAATAATAGAACTTGTATCAACCCAATTCCAGTAGATAGTTTTTCCATCAACGACTATTGTCGGTTCTTCAGCATAACCTGTTGTTGTTACCTCATACCAATCATTATATTCAAGACAATCTGGTAAATAGTCTGTTATCTCCATATTTAATAGTTGATAATCATCACAAGCATTGTAGATAATATCAATTTTGAATTTTACAATATCTTCAGGTTTAATACCATCAAGATATTCAACCCAATCTTCACCATCCCAGACTGTTTTATTAACTTCAATAATAGGTATACATGGTTCTTCTTCAACGATAACCTTTGCTGTATCCTCGCCATACATAGGTGTTTGACAACAAGTCTCCTTAGCATAAACACTAACAGCATTTATTATTTCACCAGATTCACCAGAGGTAACAGTAAGGTTATATTCGATAGATACGCTCTCACCATCGAAAAGTTCAACACCATAATCCTCTGTGAGATTCCAAACAATTGGATTACCTATTTCACTAGGTTGATATTCTGAATTTGAAAAATCAAGAATATAAGAAAGTCCTACTGGGTCAATAGAATCAACAACTTGAATCTCTGTTGCTTTATATCCACAAACTTTATAATATGTTATTGTTATGTTAAAGGTTAATTCCTGTCCTACTTCTACAACAAGTTCGTCAACCCAATCTTCACCATCAAAAACTTTTTTGGTAACATCAATTGGATTAGTTTCATTAACATTTTGAGATTCCCCACAAATTTCAGAGCTTACTGTCCCTACTGCAAAAGTAGAGACGATCATCAACAGCGCCAATATTAAACTTATTCCAATTCTTTTTTTCATTCTAATTTGCCTCCCAATATTTATTTAAGGGGGTTACTCTACTTATTTATATATAAACTACTATATAAATTTTCCTATTAATTATTTGTTAATTATCTAATATATCTTTGGTAAATACATAATTAGCATATCGAATAGACTATTTTAACCTAACGGTAATTTTTAAATAAAATAGATCTCTATTTTAATAATAGATAGTTTTTATAAAATAATTACCAATATATAAAAAATAGAAATTATCTATTTCTTAATTTGGTACTTTTATTGTTATTATTACCAGATAATCCAAAATTTAAAATCAAAACATCAATTTCATCATAGACTGTAATTTCTTTACCGAGTGCAGTTCCATAAGATACAACTTTGATTGTACATATTCTAAGGAACCGCTCGTTAAATGTCCAATTATAAGGCCTTTCTGACGTTGTATTTTTCAATTCATTGTCAATGTAAAACTCTACTTCCTCTGCTTCAAACTCGGGATCATCAATTTCTACTTCTACAGTAATTGGTCCGATAATTAAAGCATCAGCATCAATAAATTGTAATAATCTTGCAATTCTGAATAACTCCCAGTTTCTGAGATATAGAAAATCTTTTCTTGGCTTTACAATAGTGCTAGAAACACTTTTAACAACATTTATAGTAACTGTTGCAGTATCGTAACCACCTTTGCCATCTGTTATTTTATATTCAAAGTAATCCGTTCCAATAAATCCTTTTTTAGGTGTGTATTGAATCCTATTAAGGCTTACATTAATGGCGGCTGTTCCATTCTCAGGTGGTAAGATGATAGAATCAATGTTTAAGGCATCCTCGTCAGGGTCAATATCGTTTTCAATAACATCAATTGTATTATCGGAGCTATTCAATTGTACTGTAAACGAATCATCATTCGCAACAGGTGGATCATTAACATTATTCACATTAATAATTAGAATCGCTGTGTCATATCCTCCATTCCCATCTACGATTTTATATTCTAAAGAATCTGAACCGACGAAGCCATTATCTGGCACATATCTTATATTTCCAGAAATAATTGAAGCTTCACCATTATCTGGTTCATTCTTTATAGATTCAAGAGTTACTTCATCACCATCTACATCATAATCATTAAACGTAACATCAAAATCAGCAGGGGTATTTTCATTGGTAGAAAACTTGTCATCTATGGCTACCGGCGGGTTATTAATATTATTTACAGTTATGAACACTTGAGCTGTGGCTGTAGCACCATGATTATCAGAAATTTTATATGTTAAAGAATCAGAACCTGCAAAATCAGAATTTGGAGTATAGGCTATCTGTTCATCTGAAATATAGGCGATTCCATTATCTGGATCTATTTCAATTGAATCAAGGCTAATAATGTCACCAGCGTCAGGATCTGAATCATTTGCAAGAACATCAATTAAGTTACCAGAAGAATCCTCATCCACAGTTAGATAATCATCATTAGCTAACGGAGGGTTATTTCCAATAACTGTCACATTGGCGTTATCACTATCTCCAACGGCGTGATACGGCGGATTTGCATAAACTGAATCATCAGGTATTAAATAACCCAAATTCACCAGGCCTTTAGCATGTAATTCGTTAACACCAAAACCTTCTGCGATAGCAAGTGCATCAAACTCTATATAGAATATCTCGCCGGGATCCAACTGACCAATTTCCCAGATAAGATCAGGGGCTATGGAAGGCTTATATGGAATAGCATTACCAGCATATTCCAATATATTAAAAGGTAGAATATCAACAACAATTATTTCTATAATTGGGGCATCAAGAGTGTTCATTATTGTCAAGTTAAATCTAACAGTGTCATCCACATAAACCGCGGTTTCTTCAGCCCATTCAGTTTCATTCCATACTTTCTTTTCAACAACTAATGATGAAGCCAACTCACTTGTTAATCCTATGATATAAATAGTCGCTGATCCAACGTTATCAAACTTTAGGGATTGTATCGCTTGTTCTATAGTTTGTATACTTATTGATAGGAATAAAATCTCATCTTTTAAACCTGGTAATTGAGATTCATACGAGGCTATTCTGTCTTCAACAACTGCATATTGCTTCAGAGCATTTTGTTTTTGTAGTACCACCGCCTCTAATCTTTCCGAACTTAGAGTTAATTCTGATTTATAATACAAAATGTCATCATTAACAATCTTGAGATCAGCCTCGTATTGTTTTTTGAACGTTGAATTCTGTTCAACTGCTGTATCTATAAGAAGTATTTCTCCTATCACAATTTCTTCTTGTTCTCTCAAATCAGATAACCCATCACTTATTGCGATTTGTTCTCCTTCTGCTCTAAGTATTGCTTCTTTACATGTGCCTATTTCATTTTCTGTTATTCTTATTTGTTCAAGTAAAGCATCGATGGTTTCATTTTGAATTGATGAGTTTTTATAAACCTGAGCAAGATCCTCCTTTAACTCAGCTAATCTCTTTTGTTTTAAATCCAAAGCAGCTTTTTCATCAGTAAGGAGTATAGAATTTTTCTCATATACCAGTTGACTATCATTTATTTTAATTCGAATGTCAGATAAGCTTTGTTCTTTGGCTATTTTATCAGCGGATAGTGCTATTATGTCTTGTTCTTTACCGTCTATCAGCAGTTTTAAATCCTGTTGCTGCTGTTGTTTATCTGCGATTTGTACATCAAGGGCTGCTAGTTCATCAGCTAACCGTTTTTCTTCAGCAATTAAACCATCAATTTCAAGTTTTACAGCAGCTGATAGTCCTTCTTTTTCAGCAATTTGGGCACTTATTGCATCTTTTTCTTGTGTTTTACTTGTATATAAAGCAATTAAACTCTCATTTTCTAAGGCTACAGCAGCATACTCAGAATCTAATAATTCTTTTTCATCCTGTGCAATTTTTATTTTTCCATCAACCACACTGATATCTTGTATAGTAAGTTGTTCTTTTATTTTGTAATCATTAAGATTTTGTGCGATTGTTACTTTTTCTAATTCAGCAGCAGCTATGAGTCCTTTCTGTAGATCTCTCTCCTCTTCTTTTTGTTTTATCCTGTCTTGTAAATCAACGATTACATCGTTTTCCCCTTGTTGATCTAGATAAGCCTGGTTTAATAGCTCATATAAACCAGATAGTTCAAGCAGTGCTAATTCATATAATGTTTCCTTTTCAAGGATATAATTTGTTTTATCCTGTAATAACCGTTGTTTCTCATCTATTTCTAGTTGGATATTAACAAGAGTAAGCTCCTTACCACCTTTATCCAACATAAATGCCTTTATTTCATCATCTTTTGCTTTTATATTTGAATCTAACTCGAACTCTTTCTGATTGTTAATACTTATTTGCTCATCAATTTGTATTAGTTCTCCAGCAAGCGCTGCTTCATATTCAGTCAGCTGAGCTATATCTTCTTCTAAGGCTGCTACTAGTCCTTGTTTTTCAGTTTTTTGATCATTTATCACGAGTTGTTCTTGCTTCTTCGCTGCTATTTGATCTTCTAAATCCAAAATTGCTAACCCTATGCCATCATATTCTGCAGCAAGGGCTTCTTTTTCAGTATTTGCAAGTTGTATTTGATCATCAACTGCGTTGATATCTTGTATTGTTAGTTGCTCCTGTGCTTTATAGTCGTTGAGGCTTTGGGCTATGCTCTCTCTTTCTAATTCCCCTGCAGCTATGAGTTCTTTTTGTAGTGTTATTTGTCCCTCTTTCTGATCTACCTTGCCTTGTAATTCGGCAATAGTACCGTTTTCCCCTTGCTGGTCTTGATATGCACTATTTAAAATTTCATATAAATCAGATAGGTGTTGTTGTTCAAGTGCTAATGGCGCCTCTAGATCAGTGATATATTTCGTTTGATTCTGCAAAGCTTCTTCCTCCTGAGCTATTTTTCCCTGAACATCTTGCTTCTCAACTGTTTTTAGTAACTTATCATCTGTTAGAACAAGTATGTCTTGCTCCACAGCAGCATATTGTAACTCCGCTGCTTCTTTTTCGCTAATTTTCAGGTTTTTCTCCGTTTCTAATGTTTTAATATCTTCAGCAATTGAAACCTCATCAGCTTTTAAGAGCTCAATTTCAGTTTTTAACCCATCGGCGAGCCCTTGTTTCTCTGTTATTTGAATACGAACATCAGATAATTGTCTCTCATAAGTTGCTTTATCCATGGTTAAAGCATTTATCTCTCCCTCTCTAGCAAGAATTAAATCCCCTAGTTCTTTTTCATTTTGTTCCTTAAGAGCTATTTGCTCATCAATCGTACTAATATCAAGAATAAGTTGTTGTTCCTGAGCTTTTAAAAGATCTAAATCATCAACTATGCCCTGTCTTTCAAGTTCAGCAGCAGCAATTGTTTCTTCTTGTAACTGTATGTCATATTCTTTAGCATATGTGTTATTTAAAAGAGATGTAATGTATTCATCTTGAATGTATAGATCTTCATAGGCTTGTGCGAGCTGAGCATGTAAACCAGAGAGTTCAAGTTCTTGAGCTGCTAAAACATCTCTAAGACCTAGAATTTCTTGACTTTTATCCTGAAGGAGTTGGTCCTTGTTAGCTATTTGGAATCTAACATTTTCTAAATATTGCTCTTTTAACGCCTTAGAACCATTTATAGTATCTATTTCCCCAGTAACCTGCCCTATTTTTAACTCGTAATCTGCTTTTAGTCCATTATTGAATAAAATATCTGCTTCAATATCTCCAAGTTGTGCTTCATAATCTGCTTTTTCCAGCTCTTTTGCAGATATTTTTTCTGCAATACCGGCAAGCTCTTGTTCAGTTTGGTTTTGATTAATTTCTAAACCATGAATTTCAACTATAGTATCCTGAATTATTTGCTCTTTTTCATCCATGGTTTTTGAAAGCTGATCTACTAAAGCTCTTTTATCAGCTATATCAACCTTTAATTCTTCTATTTCTTGTTCATGACCTGCAGGGCTTTCGATCAGTGTACTAAGTCTTTCCTCCATCGCTCTTAGTTCTTCAGCTTCTAAATCTATCTGAGCTTGAAGCATTATGATATCTTCTATTTCTTTATCCATAAACGCTTTTTTCTCACTGATTTCCAGTTTTATTCCATCAAGTTCAAGTTGTGTAGCATTATAATCATCTGTATAAATAGAGAGATTCTCCAATGTTTGTTGATATTTCAAATTAACATCTTGTTTTTCTTGTTCCTTTAACTGAATTGTTTCAACAACAAGTTGCAGATCTGATTCATAACCTGTTTTCTCCTGTGTTTTAATGCCTAATTCTACATCAATCTGTTCAATTTCTTGTATTGTCAGCTGCTCATCAGTTCTTAACAAGTTAAGATCATCTTCAATCCCCTGTTTTTCAAGTTCAGCAGTATCAATTGCATCTTTTGTAATTTTTAACTCTCCTTCTTTTAACGCTACCCGATTTTGTAAATTTTCTATCTCTGTGCTTTCCACCTGATGGTTCTGATAAGCAATATCCAACAAATCATAAAGCTCAATAAACTCCTGTTTTTGTTTCTCTAAAACTGTTTTATATCCAAGTATTTCAGCATCCTTATCCAACAGAAATTGCTCATAATCGCCAATTTGAAGTCTTATATCTCCCAGGTCTGCCTCTTTACCAGTTTTTGCAACATTTAAAGAACCAATTTCAAGTTTTACAGCTTCATAGTCGGATTCGTAGGCTTCTTTCTCACTAGTTTTAATATCTATCTGCTCAACCGTTAAAGCTATTTTATCAATTAAAACAAGTTCTTGAGCTTTTGAATTGTTAACATCAACCAAAACTCCGGCGAGAATCAATTCTTTTTCGACAATTTTACCTATTATATCTTGTTGCTCTACTTTTTTATTCATGATATTAGTACCCAAAGAGGATATTGCCACATCAAGGTCTGCTATCAACGTAGCGAGACCTTCTTGCTCCTGTTTTTTAAGAGCTATTTGCTCATCAATCACACCAATATCAAGAATAAGTTGTTGCTCCTGAGTTTTTAAAAGATCTAAATCACCAACTATTCCTAGTTTTACTTGCTCAGCGGCATCTATTTTAAGTTTCAACTGCAGGATATTTTCCTCTGTATCTGAAATTTCTTTTAGAATAATCGAGATATATTCATCTTGATGTGATAAATTCTGATAAGCATCGTTCAACTGTATGTACAGGTCGCTGAGTTCTTGTTCGTATATTGCGAGAATTCCTTTTTGGTCTTGGATGTATAGGTCTTGGTTTAGGAGTTTTTGTTCTTCATCCTTTAATGTCATATAGGGTTTGTTCTTTAGCAGCTTTATCACCAATCAATATTTGTATTTCCAAGTCCTTGTTCAACATTAGAGATTCTACATCGCTTTGTTGTTTTTTCTTATCTAATAGCTGTAATTCGGATGCAAGAATTTGTTCAGCTATTAGTAACTCCTGCTTTTCCAAATCAATAATATCTTTAATGTAACTATCTAGGAGTAGTTGTTTATCTGAGATTTTATCTAATGCATCTTGATGTTCTGTTTGTTTTGCGTTTTTAAGTAGAACTAGATTATCTGTCTCGAGTTTGACTGCTGTTTGTTGTGATACAAGTAATTCTTTATCAGCCTGCGCTGATTTTATTTTATCATCTAATAAGGCGATATCCTGTATTGTTAGTTGTTCCTGTGTTTTTAAAAGGTTAATATCCTCTTCTAAGGTTTGTTTTTCAAGTTTTGCAGCATCAATTGCTTGTTTTTGAAGATCTGACTCCTCTTCCTTTGCTGCTATTTTTGAAAGTAAATCATCAATAACCTGACTTTGATTTTCCAGTTTTTCATATTCTTTCTTCAACTGTATGTATAGGTCGCTGAGTTCTTGTTCGTATATTGCGAGAATTCCTTTTTGGTCTTGGATGTATAGGTCTTGGTTTAGGAGTTTTTGTTCTTCATCCTTTA
>SMTZ1_10004216_pt1 | contig 16342 bp, 16 predicted proteins | sample DeeMarSWOR136_30_FD_25667 | JGI IMG/M metagenome (IMG submission 25667)
AGACCCGATCTCACCCGCGGCCTGCGGGTTGGTATTGAGGCCGGCAAGAAGGCCTACAAGATGGCAGGGGTTGGGCCCAAGGATATCGATGTTGGTGAGGTGCACGACTGCTTCACCATCGCCGAGATCATGGCTTACGAGAACCTCGGTTTTGCCAAAAACGGCGAAGGCAAAGAACTGATCCGGGCCAAGGAGACATACCAAGAAGGGAGCATTCCGGTCAACGTCGATGGTGGGCTCCTTTCTAAGGGGCATCCCATCGGTGCCACCGGCGGGTCCCAGATCAGGACCATCGTGTTGCAGCTCAGGGGAAAGGCAGGACCGATGCAGGTCAAAGACCCCGAGATCGGCCTGATTCACAATATCGGCGGTGTAGGTCTGTATGGCAACGTGATTATCTTAGGGAGATAACCATGGCAAAGCAAGAAGAGGATACCAGGTTCAGTAAGTTCGGGACAGTGAGCTTTACCGCCCTAACCAAGACCAATGACTTTATCGATTATCTAGAGGAAGGCAAAGTCGAGGGGACTCAGTGCAAGGAGTGCGGCGCCGTCTTCTTCCCGCCCCGGGCCGACTGTTATCAGTGCTTATCCAGTAATATGGAGTGGTTTGAGGTAACTGGTGCAGGGAAACTCCTGAGCTTTACGAAGCTTGAATACGCCCCCAGCGGTTTTGAGAAAGATATCCCCTATACCTTGGCACTCGTCGACTATGGAGCATATAAGGTTTTCGGGAGATTGAGCAGGAACATCCCAAAGGATGAAATCACAATCGGCATGGATGTCGTGCCCCATATGGTCAAGCTCCCCAAAGGGCACATCTCCTTCGAGTTCAGGGAGGGCTGAGTTATCTCGATCCTTACCGGGAATGTTTAGTCGTGGAAGCTCTCAAGCCCACGGCTTCTATGGGGTTGCCTCAACTTTTTCAAGGCCTTGGCTTCGATCTGCCTAATTCTTTCCCTGGTGACACCAAAGACTCTCCCAACCTCCTCCAAGGTATGATCGCTCCTCTCCCCTATGCCAAACCTCATCCTCAAGATTTTTTCCTCCCGGGGAGACAGGGTAGCCAGGACCTTCTCAACCTCTTCTGTTAACCGGAGGTTGATGACATCTTCTATGGGGGAGTTTGCCCCCTTATCCTCGATGAAATCCCCGAATCGACTGTCTTCGTCTCCGATAGGTGTTTCCAGGGAAATGGGTTCCCGATACATATGGAGGACCTTATTCACCTTCTCCATCGGCAACCCAATCTTTTCCGCAATCTCCTTGGTACTGGGATCTCGTCCCAATTCCTTAAAGAGGGATTGGGATGTTTTATGGATTCGATTTTCTGTCTCAATTAAGTGGACGGGTAATCTTATGGTTCGCGATTTATCCGCGAGGGCTCGGGTAATGGCCTGGGTAATCCACCACGAGGCGTAGGTGCTGAATTTATAACCCTTTCGGTAATCAAATTTCATCACCGCCCTCATCAGCCCCATATTTCCCTCCTGAATCAGATCCAGCAAGGGAAGTCCACGATAGGTAAATTTCTTTGCTATGCTGACCACTAGCCTCAAATTTGCCTGAATCATTTCGCCTGTGGCCTTCTTGAATTTCGATTCGACTATTTTTAACTCCTTGATGCTCTTTTTCCATTGGGTCGTTTCTAACCCCAAGGCGTCCAATTTCGCCGGGTTTTTGGGAATCTCCTCATCTACCTGCCACAATCGCTCTATGACTTTCTCAACGTGGGCATCCTTCAAATTGAGGCAACAGATCAATCGGTAAATATCGGTTTCGAGGACCCTCCACATCCTTTCCAGGGTTCTCTTTTTCGCTTCTTCCCGGGTTATAGTCTTCAAAATGGCAATTCTTTGAAATTCATGGTCTAGCGTGTCGATTTTTTCGGCGATAGAGAGAAATCGTCTCCTTTGGAACTCCTCTTCCTCAAGGGATACCTTGGTAAGTTCCTCGTTGTCCCGGGTGATTTCCCTCATTTTCATCTGGTTCATATCTAATTGCCGTCTGAGCTCGAAGACGATTTTTCGGGCAATGGGAGATTCCAGGGCCAATTTTCTGAGCTCTCTCCCCCACTCCTCGATGCGTTTGGCAACCTCCAGTTCCTTTTTGCGAGTGAGGAGGGGGATATTTCCGATATCCCGGAGATATTTCCATATCGGGTTGTCCACCATTTTGGTGGAAGGGGAATCGGGTAACTTTGATTTTTTGATCTTCTTTGGTTTTCCCACATTTTTGGGAAGGCTGATCTTCTTCCTGCCAACAAGATCGCCGGTAGCGTCAACTGATCGACTCACGAGGGGCTCCTGCTCCCAAGAGCTCATTCTTTCCTCCTCGTCGATGTAGCGGATCCTCCCCTGGTCAAATAGTCCCTTTTCCATTGGGTGCTCTCCAACCTCATGCAAAAAACCCTTTCACCTCGGTGAAAGGGTCTTGATTAGATCAGAGGCTACCACGAAAACCCCAAAAAAGGCCTTTTATAAAGAAGGAATCCAAATATATATCCCATTGGCCGAATTGACTCTAAATCTCTCCCTCGATGAGTTCGGCCAATTAATTGAGACCATTATATCCTAAAAAAGACATTTGTCAAGGCTTTTTTTGAGTTAAGTGATTAATTTTCCATATTTTTTGATCCTTTTAACGGAGCATCTTGCCCCAATGGGCTGCTTCTTTGAAGCCCTATTGCCTCTCCTCCATTGGGTAAATCCAATGTGAATACCCCTCATGGACGGCTTTTTCCAATAGAGCCGCGGTTTGAGGCCGATCCGCCTAAAAGACCCATATCCAGCACGAGCAAGGGGTCTCCGATGGGGGAAGAAGAAGAGGTGGCTCGGACACCTGCAATCGGTGCTACCAAATCCTGGAAGGAATTGGAAGATACGGCTCAATTCGCTGGCCAGCAAACACTCCTTATCCGAAAGGCACTGCCCATAGACGATGGCCTCCATTTCCCCGTAACGGAGGAGATAGTCGATATGCCAGTGAAGCCGCTTCACATCCTTGAGGTGACGATCTAACCTCGATTTCATTCCCCTCCTCGCTGATCCAACGTAGCCGTAAGATCCTCGATGGAAAAAACGGTATCCCAGTCCCCCAATTTGGATCCATCTCCCTCCATGTAAACGGATCATAAGGAGATAAATTCCGCCTATCTCACCCATCGGATTCATGGGTAATCTCGAAGGCTCTCGTCTCAAGCCCCGTACTTTTTTAGTTTCAAGGCGCTGGCCAACATGAGAGGCATAATGCCCATGGCGGGGAAACGCCCCAATCCCCCTAACAGACACGATCTTTCATCGAACCTCTTCACCGCATCGGTTCTTATGAACCTGGAGAAGAGCAAAATGGGGTTGGGATGCCAACTATGGGATTTGAGTACGGAGGGCGTGGAGTGATCACCCGTGACTACCAACACATCCGGTCGCAGATCCAGTAGATCCGGTAGGAACTCGTCCACCTCCTCAATGGCCCTCACCTTGCCATGGAAATTTCCATCTTCTCCAAACATATCGGGTTTTTTGATATGAACGTAGAAGAAGTCATATTGATCGAAATAATCCCTCAAAGCCTTTATCTCATCCCGTATTTCCTCCCCGGCTTCTAAAACATCCATACCAACTAATCTCGCTATCCCTTTATACATGGGATAGACCGCGATGGCAGCCGGACGAACCTGGAAGAGTTCCGTCATGCTCGGAATTTTGGGGATCTGAGAGAAGCCCCTCAATAGAATGGTATTGGCCGACTCTTGGGATCTCAAGAGGTGGGTTGCCTCTTTTATGAATCGATTGATGACTCTTTCGGAGAACTTGGCACTTTCAGTGGTGGCGGAGGCCGAGATACTCGGCTTCCCATTCTTTTGGGGATCGGCGTCGGTCAACCCATCTCCCAACCCTTCGCCCTTGAAGAGGACGACGAATCGATGTTCCTTTCCCGGGTTAATGGTGATTTTCACCCCTTCTATCTCTGCAATGCCATTTTGCAACAGATCGCAGAGGATTTTGTTTTTTTCGGTTGAGATCCTCCCCGCTCTCCTATCGACGATGATCCCTTTTTCATTAACGGTAGCGAAATTCCCCCTGGCGGCCAGATCGTTATCAGTAAGGTGCATTCCTATCCCTAGGGCCTCCAAAACACCACGGCCGATCTGGTATTTGATGGGATCATATCCGAAGAGGGCCAGATGAGAGGGGCCGCTTCCGGGGGTAATTCCGGGGGAGATGGGGTCCACAAGCCCACAGATGGATTGCGCGGCTAGTTTATCGAGATTGGGTATGTGGCACTGCTCCAATTCCGTCTTCCCATGTAACGGAAGGCCCCCTAATCCATCGATCACGAGCATGAGCATCCTAGCTGGGTTCTTTGAGGAAATCGACCTCATCAATTCCTCGGAAATCATGGCACTCCTCCCTCCTCACGGTTGCTCTTATTAACAATGGATTCCTCGCACGCTCCATGTAGTTTGACAATATAAACCAATTCTGTTACTTTTTGAATCCCCGATGTTTAAAGACATAATCTATCCTTATTCCATAAGAGATTATCGGTCGACGAAAGGGAGAGCCGATAACAAATTCCTCGGCAGAAAGGGCCGGGCATGGACGATGCCATAACGGATGTAAGCGGTATTCGGGTGGGTCATTTTTCCCATTTTGAAGCCCTAACGGGTTGTACCGTTGTCCTTTGCGAGGAAGAAGCCGTCGCAGTGGGGGATATATGGGGAACCGCTGCGGGGACCAGGCAGATGGATGCCCTAACCATGGGCCATTTGGTGGGCCGGATTGACGGAGTTTGCCTTGCAGGAGGGAGCGCTTTCGGTTTAGATGCCGCCGGTGGGGTGATGAAATTCCTGGAGGAAAGGGGCAGAGGATTCGATGTTGTCATAACCAAGGTTCCCATTGTCCCTGCGGCCGTTATCTTTGATCTTGGGATTGGAAACTATCGGGTCCGTCCGGATGCGGAGATGGGTTATAAGGCCTGCATGAACGCTCGGGGAGGTGGAGTTGAGGAGGGAAGCGTCGGAGCTGGAACCGGGGCCACAGTGGGAAAGCTCTTCGGTATCAAACGAGGTATGAAAGGCGGAATCGGAACGGCGAGCATGAAATCGAAATCTGGGGCGACGGTGGGAGTCCTCGTTGTGGTCAACGCCTTTGGGGACATCATCGACCCTCACGGTGGTAGGATTTTGGCGGGAGCCAGGACATCGGAAAGGAGCAAGGGGTTAGTCGATTCATCTAAACACATAATTGAGGGGACCATTAGGAGACAATTCGGGTCCCTCAACACTACCCTGGCGATTATTGCCACCGATGTCCACCTATACAGAGAGGATTTGAAAAAGGTGATCAGGCTGGCTCATAATGGGCTGGCAAAAACCATTTCCCCCCTTCATACAACCTTCGACGGAGATGTCATCTTCGCCCTCTCTCTTGGGAAAAAAAAGGCTGATGTAAACACCGTGGGCATGCTTGCCGAAGTAGCCCTCATTCGTGCGATCATACGATCTGTACAAAGGGCCAATGGCCTTGGGGCTATCCCGGCTTTTAAGGATATCTCCCAATAACGGGGCAGATGATAGGGCTCATCATCAGGGCAAAGCCCAACCCAGCTCATCGGGGATTACCGTTACTGGAGGAAAGATCCTTAACCAGCTGAGTGTTGGGTTATATCATCATTGGGGCCGTTTAGCACTACTTTTGCCGAGATCGTTAAAAGGGTAAAGGCCCAAAAGGAGTGGGCGGAGAGATGAAGATCGTGACATCAGAGCTACCATTCAAAACTACTGGTCAAACCGATATCATCAATATCACTCGTGAGGTTCAAGAAGAGGTATTGCAATCCGGGGTTCAAGATGGTAGTATAATGTTGTTTATTTCAGGGTCGACGGCGGCTTTGACTACCATCGAATTTGAGTCAGGGGTGGTCAATGACCTCAAAAAGGCCATCGATAGAATAGCCCCGAGGGATATTCCCTACGAACACGATCGAAGATGGGGCGATGGAAACGGGTTTTCCCATGTAAGGGCCTCTCTTTTGGGGCCCTCTTTAAGTATCCCCTTAATGGGAGGAAGATTGTTCCTTGGTACATGGCAGCAAGTCGTCCTCTTGGATTTCGACAACCGACCTCGAAGCAGAAGGGTTACCGTACAGATAATGGGAAAATGAAGGGGGTTCATTGAAAGAAGGAGGAAAGGAGAAGGTTGAAAAGATAACCCTAGACGATAATAGTCTGGCCAACCAGCTTTTCGGCGTTCAAGGAGAGCATCTTAGGCGGATTCAAAGGGCCCTCGGGGTAAGGATATCCACCAAGGCAAATACCATCATCATTTACGGGGATGATATCGAGGTCGACCTGAGCCGAAGGCTCCTCCAGGAGCTCTATTCCTTGCTTAAGAAGGGTTATCCCCTGTATCCCAGCGATATCGATTATTCAATCCAAATCCTCTCATCGGATAATTCGGTAAATCTGGAGGAGATCTTCCTCGATACCATCTACATTTCGTCCAAAAAGAGGGTGATCACCCCGAAAAGCATTGTACAAAAGGAATATTTGGACGCAATAAGGCATTATGATATCGTCATCGGGATCGGCCCCGCCGGCACGGGAAAAACCTACTTGGCCATGGCCATGGCCGTTTCATTTCTCTTCAAGAAGGAGGTTGAACGAATTGTATTGACTCGGCCGGCCGTTGAGGCGGGAGAGAAATTGGGGTTTTTACCCGGGGATATGTACGAGAAGGTGAACCCCTATCTGAGGCCCCTTTACGACGCCCTCCATGACATGATGGATTTCGACAAGGCGAGTAAATTGATCGAGAGAGGAATAATTGAGGTGGCTCCCTTGGCGTTCATGAGGGGGAGAACTCTCAACGACTCCTTCGTCATCTTGGACGAAGCCCAAAACACGGTTTCTGAACAGATGAAGATGTTCCTGACCCGTTTGGGGTTCAATTCAAAGGCGGTTATTACGGGAGATATAACTCAGGTAGACTTGCCCGAAAACAAAAACTCCGGGTTGATTGAGATTCAAGGAATCCTTAAGGATATCCGAGGAATCTCATTCGTCTATTTCTCGGAAAAGGACGTTGTTCGCCATCCCTTGGTTACCGATATCATCAGGGCATATGAAAAAGCGGAATCGAGGGCTCGGCTCAAAAGATTGAAGGGACACAACCGTGGATAATGGGCTTCGGAGGGGACCCCCCAAAAATAGTCGGGCCAAGAAATCCCCTTTGCCCTTAAAAAAGCTTCGCGATTTCAAGAGGCTCTACCTCGCCCCCATCTACCTCAACCCCTCAGTACAGAGGTGGATGATCGGAGTTACGTCCACCTTCATATTGGCCTTGTTGCTTTCCCCTGCAATTCAGATCCCCTCCGAGCATTACCAGGTAGGGGGCGTTGCATCGGCCGACATCAAATCGACCCAGGATTTCCTGGTGGAGGATGAAAATGCAACCCTTGCCAAGCGGATTGAGGCCGAAAAGGCGGTGCTTTCCGTTTACGATTATGATCCCTCCATCTTACAGAAAGCCACGGGGAAAATCAGGCATTCTTTTTCCCTCATGAGGGGCCATGCGGAACGTGATGAGATCAAGGAGCAAGAGGAGGTGAGGAGGAAGGAGTTGGAAGAGCTCCTCGGGGTAACCTTCACCTCCAGGGAGTTTAATGTCCTGGCCAAGAGCGGGTTTGGCCAATCCGTAGAGGATGTCACCCTCAGTTTTGTCCACCCCCTTATGAACAAGGGTATCGTTCGAGGCCGAGATTTTCTGGACCAAGAGAAGGGCAAGGGGATCGTCGTTCGGAATATCCAGACCCAGAGGGAGAGGGCAAGACACAACCTCGATACCATCATCGATTCTGCTCAAGCCGAGGCGGTCATCAAACAGAAGGCCAATGCCTTATCCAAGACTCTCGGCAGGGAATTCAGCCCTGTCTTACCTGTTTTAGTCAAAATCGCCTCTCATCTCATAGAACCCAACTTAACCTTCAATCGCAATGAGACCGAAGCGCGCAAGGCCACGGCCATTCATGAGGTCAAACCCGTCTTATTTCAAATCAAGAAGGGTGAAATGTTAGTCAGGGAAGGGGAGAGAATAACGAAGGGGCATCTGGTTAAACTTCAGGCCCTTGAGGCATTGAGGGAAAAAGCGAATGTGTTCCTGATTACCCTGGGGTTATTCTTTCTGATCCTCATGATTGTCTATCTCCTCTATGCGTTTTCCACGAAGAACATCAGTAAGATCTCCCTCGGTTCCAGGGATCTACTCTTTGTCAGCTTGAACCTCATCATGGTCGTCATAGCCTTAAAGCTCTTCATCTTCATCTCGGAATCCATTGAGAACAACTTCTTAACCATTCCCCCATCGTCCTATTATTATCTCTTCCCCGTGGCCGCAGGGGCGATGTTGACCCGCATTGTGATCAACTCGGAAGTCGCCATCGTTTATTCCGTCATTGCCAGCCTGTTTTCGGCCGTCCTCTTGGACAACAGCCTCTTCTTTTTCATTTACCTTTTTATCGGGGGTATTGTGGGGGCCAATGGCGTTGCCCATTGTGAGAAGCGTAACACCCTCATAAAGGCCGGATTACATATTGGAGCGGCCAATGTCCTGGTGATCATTTTTTACGGAATGTTCAAAGGAACTCTGGGATTCGAAGATCTATTCAATAGCGGCTTCGGGTTCCTCGGGGGCATATTGAGCGCTATCATTGTCTTGGGGACTACCCCTATCGTTGAGGGGATTTTCGGCTACACGACCGATATTACGTTATTGGAGCTGGCCAACCTCGATCAGCCCATTCTCAAGGATCTCATTGTCCAGGCCCCGGGAACCTACCATCACAGTATTATCGTTGGCAGTCTTGCTGAGGCGGCGGCAAAGGCAATCAATGTCAATCCACTGTTGGCCAGGGTCAGTGCTTATTACCATGATATCGGGAAAATCAAAAAGCCCCTCTATTTTTCCGAGAATCAGGGGGGGAAGAGAAATCCCCATGATAAATTGTCCCCGAGCATGAGCGGTTTAATCCTCAACGCCCATGTAAAGGATGGGGTGGAGTTAGCCAAGGGACAGAAGCTCGGCAAGAAGATCCTCGACATTATTCAACAACACCACGGGACAAGCCTGATTTCCTTTTTCTACCAGAAGGCAAAGGAAAAGGGAAATCCAGGGGTCGAATCCATCAACGAAAAGGACTTCCGATATTTAGGTCCAAAACCCCAGACGAAGGAGGCGGGAATTGTGATGCTGGCAGATGCCGTGGAAGCTGCATCCAAGACCCTATCCGAACCCACGACATCTCGGGTCAAGGGGCTAGTCAGCCGGATCATCAATCATATCTTTACCGATGGGCAGCTCGACGATTGTGAATTAACCCTGAGGGATCTCCATTACATCGAGGAAAACTTCGGTCGAATCCTAACAGGAATTTTCCACCAGCGGGTTGAATACCCGGATTCTCAGGAAGAACAAAATGGCTCAAAGAAAGAGGCCAATGAAGGTTTTCATTCAAAACCGACAAAACCTCGTAAAACTGGACGAAAAGATGATTACAAGGGTGGTCCGAATGATCCTCAAAGAGTTGAATCACCCAGATAAAGAGATCAGCATACTTTTTGTCGATGATCGGGAGATCAGGGATTTAAACGACAAGTATCTCAAGAGGAACCGCCCCACCAATGTGATTTCCTTTCCCATGGCCCAAGGGAAGTTTTCCGAAATTACCCCCCAGTTGCTAGGAGATGTGGTTATCTCCGTGGAGACGGCGATAAAGGAGGCTCGGGAATCGGGTTTGAGCCTCGAGGAAGAGATCGCCTTTCTCCTCATCCACGGCATCCTTCACCTTATGGGCTATGATCACGTCAGAGGGCGTCGACAACCGATGGAGATGGTTCAAGAGAGACTCTTTAACAGATTATGGCCTAATTGATAATCGAGGTACAAAGCCCAAAGACGCCTTATCCAAACCATGAAAAGGAGCGTGGTGACCCCTGGAGGATGATTCGAAAAGCGGCATGCTGAACAAATTTGTGAGATTATGCCGCCGTTTCTTCCGAAACCGAAAAGCTTCCCTCTCCGAAGAAGATATCCAATCCATCATCGATGTCGGTGAAGAGGAGGGGGTAATCGACCAGGAAGAGCACGAGATGATTCACGGGATATTCGAGCTCAAGCAGGCCGTTGTCCGTGAAGTTATGGTTCCACGACCGGATGTCAAATGTGTCTCCAGCAAGGCCAGAATCAAGGACGTCGTTGACCTCATCATCTCCAAAGGCCACTCTCGAATCCCCATTTTCGAGGGCAAAATCGACAACATCGTCGGAATTGTTTATGCCAAGGACCTCCTCAAGTTTTGGGGAAAAGACGAGGAGGCAATCCCTCTCGAACGGGTGATGAGACAACCCTATTTCATACCGGAAACGAAAAGGCTGGAGGAATTGCTCAAGGAATTCAAGACGAAGCGGGTTCATATGGCCATTGTCGTCGATGAATATGGGGGACTATCGGGCCTCGTTACCATAGAGGACCTCATCGAAGAGGTATTCGGGGAGATAGAGGATGAATATGATCAGCGAGTGGAAGGGCGGATCATTCGCCTTGGGGATGGATCGATCTCGGTAGATGCGAAATTGGAAATTGAGGAATTGGAAAGCTATTTCGATGTTGAGATTCAAAAGGAAAATTTTGAGACGGTGGGGGGATTCATCTTCCATCTGTTGGGAAGGGTTCCCAAGGCGGGGGAAAGGGTTGGTTTTGGCAACCTGATAATGACCATTGAATCCGCTGATGGGAGGAGAATAGAACGGGTACGGATCACCCGATTGCGAGATGCGGACGAAATCCCAAATTGAAAATTTGATGTTTCAGCAGGTGACTCTCTTGTCTCTTTGTTTCCATGCTTTCGAAGTGTCCCTTTCATGTCTATGATCAAAAGTTAACCGTTACTTCCCTTCCAGCCGAGTTTGGGTACTGCGATAAATAACAGTGCTGCGGTGTTGCAGTGCTGTTGTGCTGCGATCGAAAGGAAGCAGGGATGAGGGTAGAGGTTAGAGCCAGGAGGAGGGGTAAGTATGGTGAGGGAAAAGTGTGTTTTGGATTTCTCCTACCAGATGGCCCTTATCCCGCAGATATTGCTTGGAGGCAAGGGAGTCCCCCAGGGAGTCAGGGAACTATAGGGTATTTTCCTTGACTATCTCCTCCTCATTCTGCTAACGTTTCTCAAAAAATTTCCATCTTTTTCATTCTGCACTTGCTTTCCCTGAGTAAATCCCTATCATAGTATAGAGGGTTCTCATTACCTTTCGATGAAACGCGTATCGAGGGGGTACGGGGTAAGGAGACGTGAAGATCGTGATCATTGGCGCCGGGGAAGTTGGGTATAACCTGGCCATGAAACTCTCGAAAGAAGGCCACGATGTCGTGGTTATCGACCATGACCCTGAAAAGGTTCGGCACATCCAGGAAACCCTGGATGTCAAGTCCTTGCTCGGCAAGGGCAGCAGCCCAGGCGTTTTGAAGGAAGCGGGAATCGAGGAGGCAGAGATGGTGATAGCCGTTACAGACAGTGACGAGATTAACATGGTTGTCTGCCTCATAGCGGGAACCCAGTCCAAGATCCCAAAACGCATAGCACGCATCCGCAATCTCGAGTATACCAGGGAAACCCAGATCTTCGATGAACACCATCTCGATATTGACCTCTGCATCAACCCGGAAATGGAGACGGCCGGGACCATCGTGAGGCTCATTGAGAATCCTGGCTCTGCTGATTTTGCAGAGTTTGCCGAGGGGAAAGTAGAGCTTCTCGGTGTCAAGATCGAGGAAGACAGCTACGTGGTGGGCAAGAAGCTCAGGGAATTACGAGCGGTCAGGGACATGTTTCCGGATCTCAAGGTGCTCATTGTGGCCATCTCCAGGGATGATCGAATCGTCATTCCCCATGGGGACGAAACGATTTTCGCGGGGGATATCCTCTATGCCGTGGTTGATCGGCATTCGATCAGAAATGTTCTGGCCTATCTCAGAAAGGAGGAGGAGCCCGTCAAGAAGGTCTTTGTTGCCGGAGGAAGCCATATCGCTTTTGAGGTGGCACGGCAGCTTCAGGACAGGGGAATTACCGTTCGCATGATTGAAAAGGACTCAACGAGGTGTGAGCGGATCGCCGAGAGTCTGGAGAAGGTGCTCGTTCTTCAGGGAGAGATAACCGATCAGAGGCTCCTGAGGGAGGAAGGCATCGAGGATACCGACTTCTTTGTCTCGGCCTCGGATGATGAGGATGCCAACATTTTAGCATCCCTTCTTGCCAAACGTCTGGGCGTGCGAAAGACGATCACCCTCGTTCGACACCTCCACTATCTCTCGGTACTGCCTACAATTGGGATTGATGCCGTGGTGAGCCCGCGTCTGTCGGCGATAGGAAGAATCATGCATTACATCAGAAGGGGAAAGATCCTATCCGTCGCAACCCTTAAAGAGGAGGATGCCGAGGTCATAGAGACCGTAGCCCTGGATACATCGGATATTGTCAACCGGCCCATCAAGGAGTTGAAGTTCCCCAAAGGAGCCCTCATCGGTGCCGTTGTGCGGGAAGGAGAAGTCATCATCCCCGGGGGGAATGACATCATCCTCCCCGACGATCGAGTCGTTATTTTTGCCCTCCAATCGGCCATTCCCAAGGTGGAAAAGACGCTCATGGTCAAGATGGAGTATTTCTAATGCGGTTCGGGCTGATCTTCCGGATCATGGGGGCACTGATCCTCTTCCTTGGCCTCACGATGCTTTTCCCCCTCTTTTTCTCTCTATACTACCGAGATGGGGATTTCTGGCCCCTGGTCCTGTCGGCGGCCATTACCACGGGAGCAGGGGTGTTTCTTTTGCTGCTCTTTCGAGGGCCCGCCCAGGAGATCTCCCACCGGGAGGGATTCGCCATTGTGAGCCTCGGATGGGTTTCCGCGGCCTTTTTCGGCTCACTTCCCTATATGCTGGCCGGGGTTTTGCCGAGCTTTGTGGACGCCTATTTTGAGTCCACGTCTGGTTTTACCACCACGGGGGCCACGGTGCTTGCCGCTATAGAGGGAACGCCGCGGGGGATACTCTTCTGGAGGAGTCTGACCCACTGGCTGGGTGGCATGGGGATCATTGTCCTGTCCATTGCCATCCTTCCCTTCCTGGGGGTGGGAGGGATGCAGCTCTTCAAAGCCGAAGTTCCGGGGCCCGTAGCCGATAAGTTGAAGCCACGGATTGCGGAAACGGCTAAGATTCTCTGGCAGGTCTACATCATCATCTCGGCCGTCGAGACCTTCCTCCTGATGTTCGGGGGAATGAACCTTTTTGAAGCCCTCTGCCATACCTTCGGAACCATGGCAACAGGGGGATTCTCGACGAGAAATGTCAGTATCGGCTCCTACAATAGAGCTTATTTCGATGGTCTCATAACGGTTTTCATGATCCTCGCGGGAACCAACTTTGCCCTCCACTATCAGGCCCTAACGGGCAATTTCCGGGCCTTCTATCGAAACAGCGAGGTTCGTTTCTATTGGGTAACCCTTGCAGGGGTCATGGTTCTCGTCACGCTGGTCCTGCGACTTCAGATTTACGATAGCTTGGCAACGGCCTTTCGGTACGGTTCCTTTCAGGTGACATCCATCATGACCACCACGGGATACACAACGGCCGACTTCGAGAGGTGGCCCTCCTTTGTACAGTACACCCTTGTGGTTCTCATGTTTGTCGGTGGCTCCACTGGATCCACAGGAGGAGGCATGAAGTGTATGAGAATTCTTCTCCTTTTGAAGCAGGGGCGCAGGGAGTTGTCACGGCTCATTCATCCCCGCGGTGTCATTCCGGTTCGAGTCGGGGGAACAGTCGTCTCCGAAGGGGTCATTCAGGCAATTTGGGGGTTTTTCTTTCTCTTCATACTGGTTTTTGTTCTGGCGTCAGCCATCATGGCCTTGTTGGGCCTTGATATTATCACGGCATTTGTCTCGGTGGCAGCGACGATCAATAATATCGGGCCTGGGCTGGGAGTGGTTGGCCCCATGGACAATTATACGTCGATTCCCATAATCGGGAAATGGGTCCTCATCTTCTGCATGCTCATCGGAAGGCTTGAACTCTATACGGTCATCGTCCTGTTAGTCCCGGAATTTTGGAAGCGATGATGGATGAGAACGAACTGAGCGTACGACTGTTGACCGAACCATACCGAGAGGTCTGGGTCAACGATCTGCCGGAGTGAGGAGGATGCCCTCCTGAATTCCTCCCCCCTCGGATCCTCATTTTGATTCAGTCTTTTTCTCACCTTTCAGCATACCATAATAAAGGAGAATTTTTGACCAAGGTCAAAGCGGCTTCGCAAAAGCCCTCATATACTGAAGAGGAGAAGGGGAAGGATCCAATGGTATTGAGTCAAAAAGAGAAAAGGGATATCCAGATTCTCATTCGCTTTGTCCATATCTTCTGTCAGGAGAAACATAAGAAGGGGGTCCACTTGTGTGAATCCTGTTCGGAACTTCTCAGCTATGGGATGGGAAAGCGTTTTCAATGTCCTCATAACCCCAAACCCATGTGCAAGAAATGCGAGACCCAGTGTTACAACCGCAAATACAGGCAAAAAGTGAGGGAGGTGATGAGGTTTTCAGGCCCCTATCTGATCAGAAGGGGGAGGTTGGACCTCCTCTACCACTACCTGGCATAGGGGGGTGGCAAGGGGGAGTATCATGGAGAGGCGATTGGGGCGTGGCCGAAAAGGCCGAGGAGACACCACCAGAGATAGTTAATGGGCATCAGAATGAAAATAGAAACGGCGGCGAGGGCAAGGGTCAATCGCACACCTCGGGTTATACTCACCCCCCCGAGCTGCATTCCTACCACTACCGGAGGTACCTGATAAGGGAGGATAAGGTTGGATATACCGATCGCCTGGGTCATCAATACCGTCACCAAGGGAAAACCTGTTGCTTTGGCAATATCGGCGGACAGAGGGGCCAATATAGCAGGAACGCCGACCCCAGTGGCCACTGGGCTGACGGCAGTGGAGAGCATTACCAGCGAGAAGAAATTGCGCATATCACGGCCCGGCTCAAAGCCAATGAGTTCCAGCAGTTCCCTGCCGAGGATGTTTCCTATCCCCGTTCTTGCCACCACAGCCCCCACACCGAGAACCCCTGCCACATAGAAAATCGGGCCGAAATTTATTGCCTGGGTAAAAGCCCCGACCGGTAAGAGCCCAATGAAAGGGAGCATACACACCACGGCTGCAGCGAGGGCCACCCATGCAGGTGAAACGCCATGGAGAAAGTCGGTCCCCCAAAGGAGCAACGTTCCCGATAAAATGAGCATCAGCATCCACTCGTGGGGGCTAAAGGATCCTCTCGTCCCGTGGTGTGTTGAAGGAACAGATCGAACTCTATCGGGAAACAAAAAACAGGTCAATATGACAATGGTGATCCCTTTCATGAAACCGACCACCGGGTAGTGCAGCTTTAGATAGTTACCATAGCTGAAGGTAAGGTTATAGAGGTTCTCGGATGTGCCTGCCAGCACCATATTCGGTACATTCGCCGGCAGCACGGCACACGAAGGCGCAAAGCACCCCAACGTTGCGGCCAAGACCATCCCGTTTCGGCCAGGGCTGTCCTCTGAAAAACCGAGGCGTTCGGCCATGGCCACCACCACCGGAATAAGCAGGGCCACCCGTCCCATGGTCGAGGGCATAATAAAAGCAACCAGCATTCCTAACAGAACGATACCGCTGATGACGGCAACATAGGAAGTGCCAAAGAAGCCCAACAGGCGATGGGCAAGGCGCTGGCCGAGGCCGGTTCGTTTCACGGCAGAGGCGAGGACAAGCCCGCCGAAGACCAGCCAAAGCGCCGTGGAATGAAAGCCAGAAAAGACCACTGATGCAGGGGCCACTTTAGAAATCATGGCTATGAGGAAAAAAATCAGTGCTGTCAGATATTCAGGCAGCGCACCGGTTGCCCAGAAGCCCATTGCAAATACGACCAGGGCACTGGCCCGTATAACTTCCCTGCTTATGCCCCCAGTTGATGGTATGAAATACAGTATGATCGAGCTGATCAGAATCAGTCCGGTAGCCACACTTCCTATTTTACCCATCATGATATTAAGAAAGGCACGAATACTGAGTTTTGCTCAGGATTAGGAATGGAGGTTCACGCAGATCAGTTTTTTGATGGGGAGGAATATAGCCGAAATGAGCTTATTGCGTCAAGTATTGAGAAACGGGAGTTTCCTGAGTTTTTTCAGAGGGACTCCGTTGTTTTTGAGCGCAATCTGCTGGAGAAGTGGGGTACCCATCGAGGGTGAGCAGGAAGG
>SMTZ1_10004666_pt1 | contig 16339 bp, 16 predicted proteins | sample DeeMarSWOR136_30_FD_25667 | JGI IMG/M metagenome (IMG submission 25667)
ATGCTAACTAAGTCAGCACCTAATTTTTTCACATACTCACTAATTGTGCTACTCATAAGGGGCATGATGGAAACACTCCAAATTAGTTTTCAGTGTTATATTATCTACAAATCCTTAAACATCATCTGAAAAAAATGCCATATTATTAAAGGTATTGAAACTAATTAAACCATCTAACGAGTTTCTTGCAAATATTCTTAAAGATTAAGTTAAAAACCTCAACTTCGAGGTTTAAGAAAGTTATACAAGCAAATTTTCAGTCTCACGCTATAATCAGCAAAAATTTAAAATTCGATTGTGTTTTTTTGGTAACCTTTTTAAAACATTTAGATTTAAAAAACCTTAATCTACAAACCAAGAATTCTACACAACTGATAAAAATGTAGAAATTCAGAGGAACCTTCTTGGAGGAAACTAAAATGGCTAGAATGCACAGTAGAGCACGGGGTAAAAGTGCAAGTAAACGTCCCCCACGCACAAAATCGCCTGTATGGGTAGAATACACGCCAGAAGAGGTCGATGATATAATAGTCAAGCTTGCTAAGGCGGGCGAGTCGCAGGCATTGATCGGAACAATACTTAGGGATCAATATGGTATTCCATCAGTGAAACTTCATACCGGAAAAAGCGTATCTCAGCATTTAATAGAGCATGATTTAGTCCCAGTCCTTCCAGAAGACATATTAAATCTCATCAGGAAGGCTTGGAATCTCCGCAACCATATGGAAGCTAATCCAAAGGATCTCCACTCAAAAAGAGGGTCGCAGAACGAAGAAAGTTGATCCAAAGTGGAAATACGATCCTAAAAAAGTGGCGCAATTAATTAGGTAACCAAAAAGATTTTAATTTTTTATTTACTTCTCTCTAGTCAACTTAAAACACAAAAGGTTATATTCAACGTTAGTGAACCTGTTTTTCAATAAATAATTGTCAAATAAATATAAGTGTGAAATTAGAATCGTGGTCAATAAAATATTTGTTTAAGTAGTTTAAGTAAGCGATCTCCACACATTTATTATGGAGACGGTGGAGGCTATGGAAGAGAAATATGACGATTTTTTTAAAAAAGCAGAAGATATTGCAGATGTAATTAAAGACGCAATAAAAAATAACGGTCAGACTAAAATTATTTCTCATCTAGACACAGATGGTATTACTGCCGCAGGAATAATCGCAACTGCTTTATATCGTGCTGAGGCAAGTTTTCAAGTTTCAATCATTCGTCAGCTTGAAGAAGATATTATGGCCACACTTTCTAAAGGGAAAGAGAATGTTGATATTTTCATTTTTACAGATTTAGGATCTGGACAACTTGGGCTTGTTCGAAAATATCTTGACATTAAAAAAACCAAAGTTGTTATACTGGATCATCATCCTCCGACTGGTAATGAAAATGGAGTTTTTCAACTCAACCCGCATCTTTTTGAAATCAATGGATCATACGATATAAGTGGCGCGGGTGTGAGTTATTTTACAGCCCTTGCAATGGATGCTAAAAACCTCGACTTATCAGTTTTGGCAGTTATTGGGGCGATTGGAGATCGGCAAGATAAGGGGGAGCAAGGATCATTTACTGGATTAAACACGAGAATCGTTGATGATGCAGTAAATGCACAAGTCCTTGAGGTTAAGAAAGATCTTAGGCTATTTGGTAGAATGACACGACCAGTTCATACCGCTTTAGAATATACAACTGATCCTTATATTCCAAGTATTACTGGAAACCGTGATGCGTGCTTTAAGTTATTAATAGAACTTCAAATTCCACTAAAAAAGGGAGATGAATGGAGATCAATTGTCGATTTGACTACTGAGGAACGCACGAAGTTAGTTAGCGCTCTCATTACAAGAAGTCTACAGCATGGCGTTTCATCAGATGAAGCGCAGAGTATTGTTGGGAATGTGTATACACTAGTTAAAGAAAAAGAGGGCGGGATTTTAAGAGACGCACGAGAATTCGCCTCTTGCCTAAATGCATGTGGTCGAATGGGTTCAGCAGGTGTGGGCGTTGCGCTATGTATGGGAGACCGTAAAAGAGCCTATAAAGATGCAGAGGACGTACTCACAAAATATCGAACTCGACTTTCTGACCACGTTTCACTCATAAGTGATAATACCGATAGAATAGTAGATTTTGAAAATGTACAGATTTTCGATGGAAAAAGACTTGTGGATGATCGAATAATTGGAACAATTATAGGACTTGCTAGAAGCAGTAACATGCTCTCTTCTGAAAAGATCGTCCTTGGAATAGCACTTCAGGAAGATGAAGGCTTTATTAAAGTTTCAGGACGCTCAACTGAGAAACTAGTGAGTAAAGGCATAAGCATTGGAAAAGCACTTAGTGACGCTGCACAAGGCATAGAAGGTGTGGAAGCAGGTGGGCACGACATAGCTGCAGGCGCCAGAGTACCCTTGGAAAAAGAGCAAGAGTACATAAAATTAGTACGTGAAAACATAGATAAACAATATGAAAAATTAGAGTCTGTCAAAAATGTCCAAGACAACGGATAAGTTGATTAAACGAATTAAAGCAAAACTAAAGATTAATTACCAATCTCCTAGTTTTGTGGATGAGATGTTACTTTACCTAAAGGAAAAAGGGATGGAAAGTCATCCAACAGTAAATATTACTTTTGAACAAAACGATGATGATTTCTTAAAGATACATGTCGAAAGTATAGACTCAGTTGAACCTTTTCTCAAAACTCTTGATTCACTGCTAATTCATATACGCGAGAAAGAAGAAATGCAATCGAAGGAAAAACATCATACAAAATAGAATGAATGAATTCCATTTACATTAAAAATATCTAAAGACAAATGTATTATTATTATACATTATCAAAACAAAGAATGGTGATTTAAAATGTCAGTGAAAATTCTCAATTTCAATGAGGCTGAGGTAAAAAAGATCTTGGGTGGATCCATTAGAATATTTTTCACAAAGGATACTGTAGGAAGTAAAACGTGTATGTTTGTCATGGGGGATTTTGAACCGGGCGAAGGATTAGATCCCCATGTCCATGATGAACCTCCTCAAGATGAGGTTTATTACTGCGTGAGTGGTACGGGAACTGTCTGGTATGGCGATGACGAAAAAGAGACACTAGTTGGTCCTGGTGATGCATTATGGATACCTAAAGGGACAAAACACTATATTCGAAATACAGGCAAAGAAAAGCTAATTATGGCGTTCTTCTTAGCACCAGGAAGATAATTCACCTATAATATTAATTTCTAAGTTTAGGGAGTTTGTCTGAGACTCACCAAAGTTATCTAATAAATACTCCATCATTTTTTATATCTGCAGAGAAACAAAACTTTTAAATTCTTTTTACATTCGATATCTTACATCATTAAGATCATTTATGGAATAAATGACGATTATTTCAAAAATTTTTGAGATTTCATCGTCCTTTGAAATGTTTGTGGAGGATAGAAGTTGTCTAAGCGACGTAGACGGACTGTAGACAAATGGAAGAGTAAAGAGTGGTATAGTATTCAAACACCAAGTTATTTTGGTAACCTAGACATAGGTGAAACTATTGCGGGTGATCCAGAAAGAATCGTGGGTAGAAGGGTCGAAACCACATTGTACGACATTACTAATGATTTTAATCAAATTCATGTGAAGTTGCTTTTTCAAATTAATGAAGTAAAAAACAAAATTGCATACACAGAATATCAGGGTCACGTTTTCACACGAGATTATCTACGTTCCCTCATCAGAAGAGGTAGTTCCAGAATTGATGGTATTTTTAATGTGACGACAAAAGATGGCTATACTCTACGACTCACAGCAATTGTTCTTACTCTATCACGTGCTAAAACAACACAACAACACATAATTCGGAAAATCATGGAAGATATTATCCAAAAGAAAGCAGAAGAACTTACATTTCAACAATTTGTACAGCAAGTTGTTTTGGGAAAGGTTGGCAGCGAGATCTATAATGCAGCGAAGAAAATTACGGCTTTGAGAAAATGTGAAATCATGAAATCAAAAGTGACACGGGTACCTGATGTGATTCCCGAAGCTGAGCCTGAGCCTGTATCTGAAGCAGCAGCATAAATATATTTTTAAAAGTCTGATTCAAACATTTACTGACTTCTCATCTGCTCATACCAACCAGGTGGCTTTTTGGATCCGAAACTGCGCACACCATGCTCTAATAGTTGAGCCATGAGACGATCTGCATACTGAGAAGAAAGTTCACCCTTTTCTTTCAAAAATTCAATTATTTCTTTTGCCTGCGCTTCATTGTCGCAACGTCTCAGATAATCAATGACATCGGGCATATATCCTGTAAGATTATGTCCTGATACAGCTGCAGCCTCCCCAGTTTTTGTATCAGAGCGATAACTACTTATGCGAACTTTTGAATTTTCTAATTGAAGTTCTTGATAAATAGATGGATATTTCTTTTTGACCTCTTTGTATTCCACAGGAATCCCACAAGCATTTGATTTGTCGTCAGAACAGTTCATATGTTAATATCCCTATATATACTTCACTATCTCAAGTGAGATTGCATGTTATCCATAAATTGTGCTTATAATTAATTGAGAAGAGATAGTTAGTTTCCTTTTTCCACAAGCATTCGTTCTTTAATTAATGACTCTCTACGAAAATTAAGCAGAACATGATCCCAAGGCATCTCATCATATAAAGAAAAACGATTTGAATATTCCTCTAATTTAATATTTGCTTCAGATAAGGCATTTCTCCAACTACCAAGTGTAATATGGCGCTCTGCTACAGTTTTTATTACTTCACTCAAGTTCCGATCTCCGCGCGAAAGAAGGGATTGTATTTTACCCCATCTAAAATCAAGAAATTTTAAATCAATCTTTTGAGCAAACTTTCGGAAAGCCGATTCAAGAAACCGTTTCTTTTCCCTAAGAATCTCAATTGGAGGTTGTGAATCCCATTGAAAAGGTGTATGTGCCTTAGGAACAAACGGATTTATGCTTAAAGATAAACCTCTTTTAAATTTCAATTGTGAGATTTCTTTTACCTGATCAATTATTCCTTTCAAATCAGATTCTTCTTCATTTGGTAAACCTATTAAGTAGTAAAGTTTCAGATGATAAATCCCAGATTCAGCTGCAATTTCAGCAGCCCTAACGATATCATCATTTGTCATTTGCTTTTTTATGCAAGATCTAAGTTTATTAGTGCCTGTTTCAGGAGCGAGAGCAATTGTTTGTTGCCCACTAGCAGTAATTGCCTCAATAAGTGATGAAGTCACACGATCAGCACGTAAAGATGAAAGAGATAAATTTAAACCTGAGTTAACGATATACCAGCAAAGGTCTTCAAGTCTTTTATAATCAGATATCGCAGCACCAATCAGTGATACTTTTTCAACGCCAGTTAATTTGGTCCCTCTATCAACTATTTTCTCCAAAACAGAAAGAGATCTCTCTCTATAAGGCCTGTTTGTGTATCCAATCAGGCAAAAACGACAACCATGACCACATCCTCTTGCAATTTCCATGAGAAATGTTTTTCCAAATGCCGGAGAGACTTTATCTTTACGCTCAACCAACGGGACAATTTGCTGCAAAGGATGAAAGATATTATCCATTTCATTTACCCAGACACTCATGATAGTATCTTGGTTTAATGATGGTAGATATACACCAGATGTATCTATTAATTCATTAAGACGACTTCTGGGATTCTTAAGCTTTAAACAGTGGTTAACGATCTTATCAAGTACTGGTTCAATATCACCAACCACTAGCAAATCGAAAAAATCAGCGATAGGTTCGGGATTGGCAGAAATGCACGGTCCACCACCAATGACAAGAGGATATTCTTTACCATCTCGTTCTCTGGCATAGGGAGGAATGAAAGAATCAAGAAGCATTTTAACGATATGTGGGTAATCAGTTTCAAACTGTACCGAAAATCCAATAAGATCAAAGTTTTTAAGAGGTTGGCTCGACTCTATTGAAGTTGGTTGTGCTTTTGTGTAAGGTAAAAAGACACGCTCACAAACTACATTATCTCTGGAATTAAAAAGATGTTGGATTAGATGGATCGCAAAAGAACTCATTCCTATATGATATTTATTAGGATAGCATAGTGCAACTCTAAGATCCATTTTTCGCCAATTTTTTCTCACCAAATTGCGCTCTTTGATTAGTTTCATCGTTTTCATTCAAAAACCCTGCTTTCAATACATGCTATCCTTAATTCAAGATTAATTTTATCGTACCAAGTACCTCCATATAGTCCAAATGATACCACTATTAATATTCATGTTAAGGCAAGAATCAAATTCTAAAAGAGGGATTGTCATGGAATTTGATCCTCGAGCTATCACAATCCGATTAAATGCCATAGGAAACGCCATGGATGAATTAAACAACAATGTAAATAATGAAAGGAATAAAAACCTAGATAAAACAATGCAAAACTGTGATATTTTGCTCCATTTAATAGATATCTTTTGGGAATATTATTCCTCGAACGCGAGGTTTTTTCCTGAAGAGGTATACAAACAATTTCAAGGATCTCTTGTGGAATTGCTCGTAGAGATTTATGTGGGTCTCTCAGCGTTTCAGAGTGCAGTACTATCTCCTGCTATTGCAATTTCATTGATAAAAAAATATAAAGAGTCTTTCCAAATCACACAAGAGCAATTACGTCTTTGTAACGACTTGATTTCTGCTACAGAAAACGATTATCATCATAAACTTGATCCTAGATTAAGAGAAGACCGAATTACTGCCTTACTTGAAGACTTTAGCTCAAATGTAGGTGATTGCCCCTATTATACCCCTGAAACAAAGTCAAAATGTTTACTTGAACCAAGAGTTATTAAAGTCATCGATTGCGAAGGAAAATGCTTTGTTAATGGTCTTTGTTGTCAAATGATAAGTCAAGTTAGCGAAATAAGGAGTTAATTTTCAAATACTAACGCCACTCCGCCGTTTCTAAATCTTGACGAATTTGAAGGAAGGAATTTGCAGAAACATCTCGCGAGACTACTATCTCAGATCCAATCGCTGAACTGGGACCAATTTTCACTCCAGGCATAAAACTAACATTAATTCCAGTCTTTACGTTATCGCCCATGAAAATACCCAACTTCCTTCGTCCGCTGTCGACCCGCCTCCCCTTAATTGTAACCTTAATCGTTTTGTTATCTAACCTTAAATTTGCTACTTTTGTTCCTGCACCAAAATTGCAGTTCTCGCCGATTATTGAATCTCCAACATAAGAAAGATGTCCAATACGAGTGTGATCGAGTATTATGCTGCTTTTGATTTCTACTGCATTGCCTATTCTTACATCATTTCCAACATAAGTATAAGGTCTGATGTAATTATTAGGGCCTATTTCAGAATCCATGCCAATAAGTGCGGGGCCTTGTATGTATGCTCCTGCACGAATTATTGAATTCTTACCAACACCAACAGGGCCTTTTAAATTAGCTCCTTCCTCAACTTCACCTTCAATGATTAATTTTGAATCTTTTAATATCAACTCATTTGTTCTAAGAAGGTCCCAGGGTAATCCACAATCAATCCACCACTGAGAAAGGGTATGTCCATAGAAAGAGAACCCATTATCAATCAATTTTTGAATCGAATCTGTGAGCTCATATTCGTCTCGAGAAGATACTGGGGTCTCTTTAACTGCATCGAAGACTTGAGGAGGAAGGATATAGATGCCAGCATTAGCAAGATTACTTGGGGCATTTTCCGTAGCGGGCTTTTCTACAATCCTCTTGATGCGACCAGCGGTATCCATATCTACAATCCCATAATTTGAAGGATCTGTAACCTGTGTTAAAGAAAAGATTGGTGTGCTTTCCCGATCATATGCATTGAGTATCTCTTCAAAATTCTTTTCGCTTGTGATTATATCGCCGTTTATCAGCATGAACGTTTCATCTATGAATTCTTCCACAAATTTTAAGGCGTGTGCTGTGCCTTTTTGCTCTTTTTGTTCAATAAGCGTGATTTTCAAGCCTTGAAATGATTGTGCAGATATTTTTTCAACATAATTCTGCATCTGAGTTTTCATATATCCGATCACAACGATGATTTCCGTTATTCCACAATTTTTAAGCGCTGTGATGGTATGCTCAATGAGTGGTTTTCCACCTACTGGAATAAGCGGTTTTGGTCTGGAGAGAGTAAATGGATCCATGCGCGTACCCTTTCCAGCTGCAATTATAACTACCTTCATAAAAATCCCTCAATAAAGGCATTTTCCTCTCTTCTGAGGTCTCTGGCAATAACTAAGCAAAGCAAATAAGTTAATCATCTAATCTATGTTAAACAATTCTATTTTATTTTTTTTCTCTATCAAGAAGTTTCCTAATAAAGAAAAGAAAACTGATTGCGTCAATAGATATGATTAAATAGAAAACTATGGAAAATTTTAAAAAGGGCGTTTTTGTGCCGCGTTCTTATAACAATGGAACAAAATCTAACGAATTCTTGGTTTGCGTTTAGAATGAGTTGATAAAAATGAATTATGTGATAGGATCCTCTGGCAAGGGTGGGACAGGAAAATCGAGTTTTATGGTTTTAAGCTTGAAAGTATTACTTGATTTAGGGAAAACGCACATTTTAATGGTTGATGCTGATCCTGACTCAAATATACCAGATTTGCTGGACACACCAGTTCAAAAAACAGTAGGCGACGTTTGTTGCGATTTAATGAACCGTATGTCCCAGTTGCCTCCCGACTTTAATAAAAAGTCCCACATAGAATCACAATTGTTTGAGGTCTTGTATGAAGGTGAGGCTTTTGATTTGTTAGTTATGGGGGCATTAGAGCGAGAAGGATGTTTCTGTTATATCAATACTGCACTTACGAGTATTCTTGATAATTATATTGGAAACTATGAATATACACTCATGGATATGCCTGCAGGTTTAGAACATATTGCACGAAGAACTGATCGCAATATTGACCATTTATACGTAATAACTGACGCTTCAAAGATGGGACTCCTAACAGCACTTAGAATTAAAGAACTCTCACAGAAATTGAAGATAGAATTTCGGGAGGTTTACCTGGTAGCGAATCGAGTTACAGAGTCAGCACTAGAGTATATTCAACAATATGCTGAAAAAAATGGTTTGAATCTTGTGGGACATATTCCTACCGATTCACTTGTTCAAGAATACAATCTTGTCGGAAAATCCCTCCTAGAACTTCCTAACGATTCTACTGCATACCTAGCTGTACGGGAAATACTTACTAAAACCATCTTATAGATCCCATAGAAAAGTGGCAATTAAAATGGAAGTGAAGTGAAGGATCATCTTTTCCTGTGATCCCAGTTTTTTTGTTTTGTGAAGTATCTTGAAAACATTGTGAAACATACGCTTGGTAAATTCTTTTCTAAATTATTTAACGTAATGTAACGTAAGATATGATTAATTGTAAATACTCCTGCCAATTCAGCATGGACGCTACTAATCCTTTTCGCGAGATTATTGCCAGAGAATGCAATATCTAATCCTTTTCTTGTATCCCAAGTAATCTCAGTAAATATTTTAGGAAAAATCTCTTGGATAATCATCCATCCATCAAGCGTTTTCTGTACCCTGGCGCCTAGAAAAGCAGATAATTTTTCTTTATCTTCGTCCTTTAAGAATTTAAAGGCCTCCCTTCTTTGCATTAAGACTTTTTCCAACATTTTGGATTTCTTATCATAATTCTTGTCGAATGGTTCTTCCTTTTTAATCATTCTCTCAATAAAAGCCAACAAAATATCGACAAATGCAACGAGGTCTTCGCCAGGAACTAAATGAACTCGCTCTCCTGAAAAGTAGTAGTTCAACTCTGCCTCCATCTCGTCACCAAATTCATCACCGAAGAAAGAATAAGAAATATGAATATTTACCAGAGGGAATACTTCAAAAGTAATTGTCCAATCTTCACCGAAACCGATGTTGTCCATTTTTCCTCCGATATCCTTGACTACACAATCCCTCAACTGATCAATTGCTAACTCCTTAAATAAAGGATATTTTACTTTGCTAAAATCTTGTAATTCTTTTTCATGAGGCCCTCGGATACCAATACCATCTATTTGCCCTATTTTCCATAATTTTCTTTGTTCTCCCATTTTTTAACCACCGTAAGAAGCCCCATCCAAAAGGGTGGGGTAGTTCACGCAAATACAAAACTAAGCGATGCTAGACTTATTGCAATGAGAGCAAATACTATTTCTATTACAATGAGCGCTTTTACTAACTGTTTTTCAGTCATTGGGGTGAATTGAAGAAGTATATGAGCAACTGCAGGATATTTTGGTGGTTCAAGAGTCCCATCCGCTCTGATTTTTGTATCGCCATACAGTTTGCGACCTTGAAATTTGACTGTGGCTTTCATCAAAAAGTCGATGATATAGGGAATAAACAAGATAACAAGGTAGAAAGTGAGTTGAGAAACAAGTGCAACGCATGCTAAAACGGTTCCTATTGTTAATGTAAGAGTATCTCCAGGAAAAGTCTTGCTAGGGTACCAGTTAAAAAAAATGAAGCCGATTAATGCACCAGTGAATGGAACCAAGAGCGTTAGAAACGATACTCGTCCTGATATTGTGAGAATTATAGCAAGTGCTGCTGATGTGATGATTCCAAGGCCAGTTTCAAGACCATTGAATCCAGCAAGCATGTTAGTTAAATTAGAAGAGACTACTACAGTAAATGCGATAAGAATGAGGAAAAGCCAGCCTATATCCAAGGTTCCTAGAAAGGGTAATGTTAATTTTGTGTCATGGAGCACAAAATAGAGTGGAATACTTGCAGCGGCACAAAAAATCGTTTTTTTCAGTTGCGAAATTGCTATTAAATCATCGAAAATGCCAATTAATGTAATCAAGGAAATTGTGAACAATATAGCAATTAATTGGAGGATATTTAGTAGATCGAAAAAGAAAATGGGAATAAGAAGGCTTGCAAAAATTGCTATGACTGGAGCAATCCCCCCAAAAGTCGGTACCTCTGTTGGTTCATTCTTATGTACGTCTCTACTTGTATATCCTCTAGTAATCAGGAATCTGTTTATGTATGGCGTAATTAAAATAGTAAGCACAAACGCAACTGCGACTTCGCTGATTAGGATAGATCCCAGCATAATAATCCTCATTAGAGTCCATTAAAATGAATAAATGGTTTATTTTTTAGAAATTACAATAAAAGACTTTGATGCAGTAATCATTCATGCCTTTAAGATTCTTTCGATACCTTCTCAATATCTTTAATCACTTATTAGGGGCTTAATAGTATTCTTTTCGTTAAAATGAAAAACTGAAGTATGATTTCATCACATCAAAAAACAAACGAGAAAGTGATGGTTGAATTAAAAAGGATTTCATTGCTATTGGCCAAAGGTGGTATTTTAAGTCTGTTCTTAAAGCCCTTTCAATTCGTTTATCAGATCCATTCATTGAAAGGAGAATTACGTCAAGTTCTCGATCATTCATCCTTTCAAATAGTGCCTTTCTTAATATCCATTTCCACCGAATTTCCTTTTGAGTTAATGACATTTTGGCGATTTTATCGTACTTTTCTAATTTTTTCAAATAATCTAGCCTTTCATTTACTGTTGATAGTGCATCTTCGATGATTTTTACAGCAATCTCAGCAGATCTCATAGACGGAGCCATCCCAAAACCAAGGGTGGGATCCTGAAATCCTCCTGCCTCACCTATGAATAAAAGGTTTTTATAAACGAGAGTCTGCGTTCCAGCACCACAAGTTACAATACCTGAAAACGTGCTGATTTGTTTCCCGCCTTTAGTAATCGATTGAAAAAATTTCAACGTCCTTTGAAAATATTGTCTTAAATTTAATTCCAAGTACTTTGGACGTGCAGACACTGCAACAGTAGCAGTTTCATCTGAATGCCCAATAATGTAACTATAGCCCATGGGAGCGATTTTCTTAGAAAAGGCTCCGTGAATCTCCAGTGGCTCTATATCGATGTGTTCCATAACCGCCCCAAAACCGATCCCCTTTGGTTCAAGCACATCGACTCCAAGTATTCTTCTTGTGCGACTATTAGCTCCATCTGCAGCTAGTATACAACGGGCTTTATACTTAGCACCACTAGATGTTGTAATTTCATTTATTGTTTTGCCAACGCCTAATTTTCTAACCTCTGAAGCTGTTCTTATATTAGAACCTGCCTTAAGAGCTAATTTATGCAGATATGTATCAATTGAATGCTCTGCGCCTCTATAATGTAGATATAAAATTGGTTTTTCGAAGCAAAAAGGAATGACTGACTGACTTGGAGTCCATAAAAGGGCTTTTTTAACTTTATATTTCAAAGACACACGAATAGGAAGGGTAGGAATCTCAAATGCAGGAAACCCTTGCATTTGAAGTTTATTATGAGAGCCTAAGTTCATATTCTTCTCAAGAACGACTACGTTAAAGCCTTTTTTACTTAGAAGAGTTGCTGCAGTGAGCCCTGCGATTCCTCCACCGATGATTGCTACATCATACAATAAGATCGCCTCTTAACATTAAGAAAATAGATATTTTAAAGATAATTGCCCGAAGTTTGTTTGAAGAGCCAAAATAGGGTTTTTTTGGAAGAAAGGATTAATTTCAAAGATTTTCTAATTCTCTTTTTTCGAAAAATAGTATTGCGAGTCCTAAGAAGATTACAGCATAGATCAATGCTCCAATAATTGAAATGATTATTTCTTGGGGGGTCATCGGGATTGGTGTCCCTAAATCAGTAACATAGAAGAAGGGGCTAGAATATGCTACAATTGGCGCAAATGTGGCGCCAATAGAAAGCAAGATTAATAGGAGAAAGATCACAAAGGATGCAACTGCCGTTGGAACCATTTTGAGAAAATAACTTGAAACAAGAACTGTCAAAGAAATCATGATGAATGCAGTAAGAACACTCGAAGCAAATGCCCTGAAAAGTAGGACTACGTTGTAATGGTTTCCGCTAAGAGCTAAAAAAATGACGTCTGCAACTATAAGAGAAATTATAGTTATCATAGTATAGATTAAAACTAATGATACTGACTTTCCAATAATTATGGTGCGACGAGGAATTGCTCTCAAAACGAGTGTCGTCAATGTTTTATTTTCATAATCTTCTGAAATCACACTCAGTCCGATGAAAATACCTAGATAATAAGCAAGGGCTTGAGGCATAAAAAGTCTTAAGGGATCATCAATTTCTACTATAATGCCAGCAAGTGACGTTATTGCCACAACGAAGCTAATAATAAGGAAAAATCTGATTTTCTGTGTGTATAATTGAAATTCTGTGCGTATAACTGTAAAAGTTGTCATAGTACGTTTCATACTCCTAATTTTAAATTAATGCATTATTCAGTTAGAACCGCTCATATAATCTAGCAACATTTCTTCAAGTTTAGTTTCTTCTTTTGTAGCGAGATTATCCATGTTTTCTTCTATTACAAGGATTCCGTTTCGTAATACACCGAATCTATCACACAACTCAATAACTTCACTTAAAATATGAGTGCTAAAAAAGACTGTTACGCCCTTTTCCTTACTTAACGTTTTTAATAATCTATGAATCTCTCTTCTGGCTATTGGATCAAGACCTGAAGTCGCTTCATCTAATATTAGGACTTTAGGACTTTTTAGCAAAGATTGTGCCAATCCAAATCGTCTGTTTAGTCCCCTTGAAAGAGTACCTATTTTTGAGAATTTGTACTTAGATAAATCTGTTAATTCAATTACCTCCAAAACAATATCTTCCAGATTTTCTTTGATTCCATCCAACCGTCCAATATACACAAGAGCCCGAAAAACGGAAAGAGAAGGATAAAACTTGAACTCCTCGGGCAATACTCCAGTTATACGTCTGATTGCCAGAGATTCTTTTACGATATCAAAACCCGAAATCGCACCAAAACCACTTGTGGGTCTTATCAATCCTGTAAGCATGCGTATTGTTGTGGTTTTGCCAGCTCCATTCTGACCTAAGAACCCATAAATTGATCCCTTAGGGACGGATAAGTTTATTTCCTTGACTGCCGTTTGAGCTCCAAACTTTTTTGTGAGGTTCTGTGTTTCTATCATTTTCAATCTCTAGATGCATATGAAGAATCTGTTATTTTAGATTTTTGTCGACTAACTTCAAGTAGGCCAATTTTCTTTTAAAAAATTGGAAATTGAACAATCTTTCTTCCTCGGGAAGTTGAGCTCGCAATATGAAAAATGCTATGATTATCGAAATTCCAGATATTATTCGATTTGAAAACCAGGTAGGAACACCATTTTCATACAAGTCCCAGAAATCTCTAAATCCAAACAATTCGTGGATGAAAAACCAATAGTGTTCAGTAATCACGGGTATAAAATATGCCATTGAAGTAGTTAAAAGAGCAATCTGTATACTTTTCCCATCCCACGATAAAAACTGAAGCAACTGCAGAATAACGGGGACAGGGACATCTTTGGCGTTTTTTGCAAACGCATCTGTTAAAAGGACTGTTGCAGTGAAACAAATAGCTAATCCTAATAGCAAAAATGTTAAGAGCAAATTGAAACGCTCTTTGACCCATTTTATTTTTTTTCCTTTGTCAGTCTTTTGGCTCGTGGCCTCTATAAAAACCATTAAAACAATTGTCAAAATACAAGCGATAAGTTCCCAATGCCAAAACATTTTCAAACCTCTTTGGTTGTTTCATTAATAGTTAGTTGGCGAGAAGACTCGCTCAACTTATTGAGGGATGACTCAATGTAGATATTTAAACTCAATGACCTATACAAAAGTGAAAAATCGCACTTACAAATATTTTCATAACCCACCAAATAACAGGCGACGATGTTCTCTACTCAGTTATACCATAATCAATCTCAATATATCATATCATTTCTAAAGACTACATAGAAGGAGTTATGATGGAAATTCAGACTTTGATTAGAAAATATGTTCTCCTTAACGCACTAAAGTATAATGGACAAGCAAAACTTGGTCCTTCAATTGCAGCCTTATTTGCAGAAAATCCAGAGTTGAAATCAAAGGCAAAAGAAATCAAAAACACCACCATTGCAGTTGTTGAAGATATAAATCGCCTTTCACTAGACGAACAAAAGAGAGAAATAGAAAAAAATTACCCAGAACTCCTCGAAACTAAAGAAGAGGAGAAAGAGAAGATCAAACTTCCACCATTGCCTAACGCTGAAAAATATAAGTTGATAACTACACGATTCGCTCCCGCTCCGAGTGGTGCACTTCATATTAGTCATCTATTACGAGCACTTTATCTAAGTTACAGTTATGCGGAAATCTACAATGGTAAATTTATTCTGCGCTATGAGGACACCGATCCAAATCGCATCGATCCAAAATTTTATGATTGGATAGCAGAAGATCTCAAAGCAGTTGAGATGATATGGGATGAGATAATTTTCGAATCTGATCACTTTGATCTTTATCTCGAAAAAGCTGAAGAATTACTCCAAAAAGGGAGAATATATATCGATACTTGCACTCAAGAGGAGTTCAGAAAATACAAAACAGAAATGAAAAACTGCCCTCATAGATTGTTGAGTGAGGAAGAACAAATCAAGAGATGGAGGAAAATGCTTGACGGTACTTTCGCCGAAGGAGAAGCAGTCGTTCGATTGAAGACAAGGATGGACGACAAGAATCCAGTCTTACGTGATCCGCCTCTCCTGAGAATAATTGATACCCCACACCCTCGAACTGGCACTAAATATAGAGTATATCCGCTCTATAATTATGCAAACACAATAGAGGATCATTTTTCAAAAATAACTCATGTTCTGCGTGCCAAGGAACATGAACACAACGCTACAATTCAAGAAATTCTCTATGAGGATTTTGGATGGAAATCACCTGAAGCAATACAATTTGGGATGGTATATTTACCTGATCCTTTAGGAAAGATGCATAAAAGACAAATCCGGCAATGGTTACAGGAAGGAAAAATATCTGGATGGGATGACATCCGTTTACCTACGATAAGAGCATTTCTACGACGTGGATTTCAACCAGATGCATTTAAAGAACTTGCTATTGCCACAGGCCTGAGCAAGACAGACATTCGTCTCAGTCTTGAGACTCTATATGCTTTCAATAGAAAAATCATCGATCCTATTGCCAACCGTTACTTCTTTGTGGATCCTGTTGAAGTGATTGTTGAAAACGTGCCTGAAACAATCGACACTGCACTAATACCTCTACATCCCGAGTTTCCCGAAAGAGGCAAGAGAGAGTTTAAAGTAACCAGGTTTGATAAAAAAATGAAGATCTATCTTGATAAAAACGATGTAAAACAACTTGCGGAAAAAGAATTGCTCAGGTTAAAAGATTTATTGA
>SMTZ1_10004515_pt1 | contig 16337 bp, 9 predicted proteins | sample DeeMarSWOR136_30_FD_25667 | JGI IMG/M metagenome (IMG submission 25667)
TGGATACGACACCGCCTGATTTCGAGTTCTCCGTTTCACCTACCCTCCTGTGGCCTCCGAACCATAAGATGGTCGATATTACGCCAAAATGGACGGCCAGTGATGAATGTGACCCTGAACCGCAGGTTTCTCTTGTCGCAATCGTGATGAGCGAAGATGATAACGCCATTGGCGATGGGCACACTACGGGTGATATCGAGATAGGAGAGGGCGGCCAAATCTATGTAAGGTCCGAACGCAGTGGGGCCCATACCGGTAGAATTTACACTATCACATATCAGGCTGTCGATGATTGTGGTAACGTAACCTTCAGAAGCGCTACTGTCAGCATACCACATGACTTTAAGATTTTAGCCGGAATTGTTGATCGATGGCTTATGTCAGGTTCGACGGGATCGATACCGGCAGACCTTAATCGTGATGGGATTGTCAATCTCGTGGACTTCGCCAAATTTGCACAAAACTGGACAAAATAATCTGTTTGATGTTGCAAAGTTGTGCTTGCAGCATCATTCAAAGAATCGTTATTTGTGGAGATTGATGAAATCTTCTAATATATAGCTGTAGTCGCAGGCTTTAGTTCAGGCCGCTGCCGAAAATCGAGTAAGGCGAGAATTTTTAGGTTTTTCAATAAAAAGGCGGTTTTCGGGCTCAAAATTGGATACAAAGACGGCCGGGAAAACATATTATAAAAAGCATCAATATTTCCTTGTAAAAGCAATTGCTCTTGTGTTACAATAAAAAGGTAAGATTATAAGACGAAGGCAGACAAAGCTATCATAATAATTTTGTTGCCATCATAAACTTGTAATTGATTTCATATCGAACCTGCCTTCCAAAGTTATGGGTTTCTTTTTCTTTCGCGCTGCGCTTTTTGCTCAGGGCGTTAGAACCGGAAACGAGGAACAAAAAATGCGGAATTTGGGATACAGATTAAGCGTATCAATTCGCAGCACAAATTCAGTATGCGCAAACGGCTTACAGTGCCTGTACGGTCATAATATATTTTCATAAACTTTGAAAGGGCGAAAAAATGAAAAACGGTGCAGAAATTATCGCAATGTTCTTTGTAGCTTTTGCCATGGCATCTACAGCTACGGGAATGATCTTCACTGTTGATGACGATGGCCCGGCCGATTTCAATAATATCCAGGCTGCTATCAACAACGCCAACCACGGCGATACCATTGTTGTTGCAGATGGCATATATAGAGGTGAAGGTAATCGCAATATTAGCTTAAGACGAAAGGCGATTACGCTGCGTAGTGAAAACGGCTGGAGTAATTGCATTATTGATTGCGAAGGACAAGATCATGGTTTCTATTTTTATAATAATGAAAATGAAAATTCTATTGTTGACGGCTTTACAATCATCAATGGTAATGCGTACTATGGTGGAGGGATTTATTGTTATGGAAGCAACCCAACAATCACAAACTGCAGAATGAATGGCAATGAAGCAATTTGGGGAGGAGGCATTTTTTGTAGGAATAATAGCTCTCCGACAATTAGTAACTGCATCATCAGCGAGAATGTCGCACATAGTGGGGGTGGGATTAGTTGCAGTAATTCCAGCAGCCCCCTAATCAATAATTGTTTGATCACCGGAAACACAGGCACATCTGGCGGTGGCATTCATAGTTATAAATATAGTTGTCCAATGATTAACAACTGTACGATTACCGAGAATGAAGTCACACATTACGGTGGGGGGATCTGCAGCAACAATTACAGCAGCCCCACGATTAACAACTGTATCTTGTGGGGTAACAGGGCTTTTCGTGGGGATGAAATAGTCTTAATCGACCAAACGTATCCTTCGCAAACAACAGTCAGATATAGTGACGTTCAAGGAGGCTCTACAGCAGTATACATAAGTCCTGGTTGCGTGCTTAATTGGGGACAAGGCAATATCGATGCCGACCCCATGTTCATAGATATTGATGGACTTGATGATGTTCTTGGTACGGAAGATGACAACTTGCGTTTGTTCGGATGTTCGCCCTGCGTTGATGCCGGCGACAACTCAGCAGTCCCACCATCATTACTAACCGACATTGAGGGCAATCCACGCATCATAAACGGTAACGTGGACATAGGGGCATACGAGGGTGCTAACCAGGGTTTTTTACTGAGCACGAAGTCGCTCACAGTTTCGGAGGGAGCGGTTGCAACATTTACGGTAATCCTTGCGATGGATCCCTTTGAGACCATTGAGGTAACTGTAGCTGTCGAATCTGGTGACCCTGACATAATGATTGAATCCGGAGCATTGTTGACCTTCAACTCGTCCAACTACTTGCTTCCTCAGGCTGTCGTGCTTGTGGCGGCCGAGGATGCCGACAACCTCAACGGCACAGCGTTGGTCTGGATAAGCGCCCCCGGTTTTGTCACTAATGGGATTAGCGCGACCGAAGTGGACAATGATGAGCCCACTTCGAACATCCTGTATGTCGATGCAAGCAGCCCTGGTGTCAACAACGGGGCGAGTTGGAGCGAAGCATACACCGAATTACGAGACGCGATGAGTATCGCAGCAAGATTCCCTCAGGTCGAGGAAATCCGGGTGGGGCAGGGCACTTACACGCCGGCAGAATCTTCTGGTGACCGGACGGCCACATTCCAGCTAAAAAATGGCGTTGTTATTAAAGGCGGCTACGCCGGCTTTAGTGAGCCGGATCCAAATGCCCGCGATATCGAGTCTTACGAAACCATCCTTAGCGGTGACCTTGAGGGCAACGACATCGATTTAAACGATCCTGAAGACCTGTTGTACGAGCCAACTCGTGCTGAGAACAGTTACCATGTTGTTACCACCAGTGACACCAATGAGACAGCCGTCCTCGATGGTTTTACCATCACTGCTGGTAATGCTAATCGCCGGCGTCCTCTTGAGCACTATCAAGACGATGGCGGTGGGATTTACAATTATGAAGGTAGCCCAACAATCACTAACTGTGTGATTAGCTCCAATTCGGCTAGGGATAATGGCGGCGGGATGTACAACCATGGGGACGAGAGCAGCCCGACAATAATAAACTGCAAATTTATATCGAACTCGGCCAGAGCCGGAGGTGGAATATACAATTACAGAAATGATACAAGAATTGAAAACTGTAAGTTCACTTTTAACTGGGCCAGTGAAGCTGGCGGCGGCATATCAAATGGGCAAAGTATTGGCAGGCTGACGAATTGTACCTTTATTGGCAATCGGGCCCCTCTTGGTGGCGGGATGTCCAATGGGGATTGTAACATTTTATTGAATAACTGCACATTCAACGAGAACTTTTCTACCTATGGTGGTGCGGTATTCAATGTTGTATGCAGTCCTACATTCATTAACTGCAGGTTCAAAGGGAACTCAGCATTAAGCAAGGGTGGCGGGATGGTCAACGCCAGCAGCAGCCCCGTTCTGAAAAACTGCACTTTCTGTAACAACTCATCAGAGAACGGCGGGGGAATGTGCAACTATATGGATAGAGGGCCTGCGGGTTTCGATACGAGTAATCCAGTACTGAATAATTGCCTTTACAGCAACAACTCAGCCAAGTACGGCGGTGGAATGTGCAACAGCGACAAGAGCCATCCGACGCTGACCAACTGCACTTTCAGTGGTAACTGGGCAAAACAGTATGGCGGAGCAATCTGCTGCCGAGACATTCCACCACCTCAACCTCCTCCTCCACCTCCCATACCACTTTTAGAATTTCCTCAACTAACAACAGATTCACTAACACCCGATGTAAACCTAATCATGGTCAATTGCATCCTCTGGTGCAACGAAGCGCCGAATGGTACGCAAATATATTTGGCCCCTGATTACTATGCCTGGGTCAACTACAGTAATGTTCAAGGCAGCTGGCCGGGCGAAGGTAATATCGATGCTGTTCCGTTATTTGTCGAACCAGGGTATTGGTACGTGAATGGAACACCTGACGATGTGAACGATGATGTTTGGGTAGAGGGTGATTATCATCTGCTGCCCGGTTCGCCGTGTATTGATGCGGGTGACCCTATTTACGTCGCTGAGCCGAATGAGACGGATTTGGACGGCAGGCCGCGTGTTATCAACGGGCGAATTGATATGGGAGCTTACGAGTCCGTTCCTCCGATACCGGCCCAGGTCAGAATTGTGCCGCGTACCATAAACATAAAGAATAAAGGCAACTGGATTATCGCCTTTATCTGGCTTCCTGAAAATCATAATGTCGCTGATATTGATTCCAAAAGCATTCTTCTTAACAGTAAAATTCAGGCTGAGTCCGTTCATACCAACGAAGAAGAGCAAGTTGCACTCGCCAGGTTCAGCCACCAGGAAGTTCAGCTTATCCTCAACGTTGGCGAAGTTGAGCTGTCAATCATCTTCTGTTTAACAGACGGAAGGGTATTCGAGGGCAGAGATGTAGTTAGAGTAATACCTAAAGCTTCTGGAAAACCTGATAAGCATGTTCAGGCGGGCAATCCGAATCCCTCTGATGGAGCAAAAGGCGTAAGTATAACGGCTAATCTTAGCTGGACGGCCGGCCCTTACGTTACATCACACGATGTGTACTTTGGAACGAGCAGTACGCCGCCATTCGTATGCAATCAGATTTCAACAACATTCGATCCGGGAACTATGAAATACGACACAATGTATTACTGGCGTATTGATGAGGTCAATTATTCAAGCACGACTACCGGTGAAATCTGGAAATTCACGACTTTTATATCTCCGCCAATACCGCCGCCGCCACCGTAAGCGGCCTTTGTTACCGCCTCACGGCAATCAAAAGGCAGTGAGGCAACAGATGTAATCAGAGTGATATACAAAAGCGAAAAAAGGAATTGAGAATTAAGAATTGGTGGCCCCAAAAAGCACTTTTGGGGTCATTTTTTGTTATCTTTTGCGCATTTTATGCCCATTTTATTCCTTTTCGTGCCAATAAATAATGCCGTCCGTCCCGGCCTCAACCAGCGAGATACGCTTCACGAGATACGAGAGCAATCCGTGGTAAGTAATCCCTGCCTTTTAGACAGCTTCCCAAATGGGGCATTGAAAAATGACCCGGCGGCTGAAGATGAGCGTTTCACAGAAGCTTGCTTCGTGGAAAGGCTCGGCCAAAGACGCCAAAGCTGCCTAAAAACATAATCTGCGTAAATTCGTGTAATCCGCGATTAAATATTTCTTCGTGATTCTTCGTGCCCTTTGTGTCCTTCGTGGTAAAAAATCTGTGTCATCTGTGGAGAAAAAAGTTATTTTTTCATTGAACATTCTGATAAAGTTTGGTATAATACATACAAGAATTGAGAATTATGAATGTAAAACCGGGTAATTTGAAGTCAGGAGTCAGAAACCATTTACCATTAACTATTTACCAATAACAAGTTACCAATAGCCAAGCGAAATCTACAAGCTATAGTATGGGAAGAAACAAATTTTACATTTTGAGTTGTGGTTTTGCATTTTTCACTTTGATTTTAGCATTTTCCCCTCCGCTATACGCTATAAGATATAGGCTGTACAAGCCATGAGTATCGAAAATCCAACTTTAGTTCACTTTAGGCACTTTAGACACTTTAGCTCACTCTTAACTAACTTGCCCTCTACACTTGTAGAGAGCGCACTACAAATTCACCCTTTTTTAACAAACAAAGCCAATTTTCAAAGAAGTCAAATGAACGTAAATAATTTAATAACAGCAAATTATGGCAAAATGGACACTTGGTCAAATGGGAAAAACAAACCCAATTCAAAGCCAATTCAAAGCCAATACAAAGCCAATACAAACCCAAAACAAACCCAAACAAACCCAACGCTCGTCTGCTGTCAGTGTGGCGGGTCAGAGGCAAAATAATGTATTTGCAAGGGCAAAAATATTGACAACTACTAATAGGAATGCTAATTTCAAAAAACGTATGGTGTTTAAGCTGTTTATAGAAAGGACTCTTTTTGGGAGGTAACAAAAATGCACGCTCAAGTCAAATATTTCATTCTCATTATGATAGTAGGACTTGCTTCCGTCGGCTTTGTTCTGGGAGCCGCCACCCCACCACCTGCAAAACCTGCCGCCACGGCCGAAGTTCCCTCATTTCCTTATACCACCGAGATAATCGCCGATAATGTTCCGATACGTTCCGGACCGGGTACGCATTACTATATCTGCGGCAAACTTAAAAAAGGCGATAAAGTAACCGTGGTTGGTAGTAAATTCAGCTGGTCTCGTATTGTCCCGCCAACCGGCTGCTTTTCCTGGATCTCAATGAGGCATGTCAGCATCGACCCGGATGATTCCTCTGTTGGCATTGTTACCTCTGACGATATCCGTGTATATGCCGGAGCCGAGGGCAAAGAGCCGATACATTCGGAGACACTGCAGTTAAAACTCAACAGGAGCGATGAAGTCAGGTTCTTGGGCAAACCACAGGGAGACTATTATAAAATTGCTCCGCCGACTGGTGCTTATCTCTGGGTAAGTACCAAAGATACAAAGCCGCTCGCTAAGGTTCAAGTGAAAGTGACAAAACCAACTGTTGTACCTCCCCCTCCGAAAACCGACGCCAACACCCCCACCAAAACTATTGTCAAAACCGATACCAAAACGGACGCCAATTCCATTATTACCAAAACAATTGCCGGCGAGAAAGAAAACCTCAAAGTATACTACGCCCTGGAAAAACTAATCAAGGCCGAGCGCGCCAAACCGTTTGACGAGCAGAATTACGAAAATATAAAGAAAGCCCTTGCTGTAATCGCCGGCAACAAAGACGCCGGTAAGGCGGCCCGCCATTGTGAGTTCGCGCTCAAACAGATAAAAGGATTTGAATTGGCCCTGGTTGTAGGCAAAGAGATTCAGCTTCAAAATGAGGAGCTGCAGAAAACTCAAAAGGTAATAGATAAGGCCCGTGCCACAAGATTGGCCCAGGTTACAAATCTTGGTCAATTCGCAGCTATCGGCAAGCTTCAAACCTCGAATATTTACGGCACCGAGGCAAAACTAAAATACTACCGAATAATGGATAGCACCAACAAAACCGTCTGTTACGCTTTACCGGTCGGACCGGCTTTGAAGAAGGATTTGAGCAAACTTGTGGATTTAAAGGTCGGCCTAATCGGAACAATAAAGCCACACTTGCAAACGTCAGGGGCCCTGGTGCAATTCTCAGACATCGTTGAGCTGAACTAATCGGCTAACAAAATGGGACCCTGTTTTGGCCCACACAACCGGATTACAAAACAGGGTCCCTTAAAAATAACATCATCTTTTCGCGGACGGCCAATAAACATCTCGTTCAGGATAAATTTCTATCAAGATCTCCCGGGGATGGGAGCAACATCATCCGGCGGAGCTGTAACGGGGCCTTTCTCAAAATCTTCCGCCGTAGGTTTTAAAGTTAAGTTATACCAGGGTGAATCTTCCTTCTCCATCATATCAGACCACCTGATCGTTTTGCCGGTATAAGCGGCGGTGCGGCCCATAATCGCGGTAAGAGTCGATTCGGCCACATTGCGAGCCTCGTTGAGCGGCTTTCCCTCGATAATACTATTAAGCAGGTCAACATGCTCCTGCACATATGGTCCGCCGTGCTCGGGGAAATCCGGTATACTGATGTTCTTATTGGACTTTAGGCCTCCGCCACCCCAAGTCTCACCTTCAGTACCTGCGAAAAATTCTCTCACGCCGCCATCGGTACCGTTAATCTGACGGCACATGCTGTGAATGCGGCAGCCATCACCATAATCGTAATCAATGCTGAAGAAATCGAACTGGTCGCCTGTCTGTCGACGTGCGCGTCCGCCAAAGCCAAGAGCTGTTTTCGGTGGATGACCAATAAACCAGTTGGCGACATCAAGGTTGTGGACATGCTGCTCGACAATATGGTCTCCCGACATCCCTGCAAAACTGACCCAATTACGTACAAGATAGTCGGCGTCGCTCTCGTTCTCGCTTTTCCTCCTGAACCAGAGGGCGCCCCCGCACCACCATACACAGCCACCAAGTATCTTGCCAATTGCTCCGCGTTGGATGGCATAGGCGTTCTGTCGGTAGCCTCTCTGATGGCGGCGCTGAGTGCCGGCAACGACGCCAAGGCCTTTCTGTTTGGCCAATTCGCCGGCCTCGATAATCCTGCGGCCACCCGGCGGGTCAACAGCAACGGGCTTTTCCATGAAGACATGCTTGCCCGCTTTGACGGCAGCCTCAAAATGTACCGGCCGGAAATTCGGCGATGTGGCTATACAGACAACATCGACGTTGGTCTTAAGGAGCTTCTTATAAGCGTCTGCGCCGTAAAAGCACCGTTCCTCAGGAACTTCGTGCTTTTTTCCGGCTCCCACAGCCCTGTCTTTGAACCAGTCGGCCGTAGCCACAACTTCCATCTCCCGACCAATGTGTTCACCCGCAGACAGGCAGTTACTCAGAGCCCCATTGCCACGGCCACCGCACCCAATCAGACCCACGCGGATCTTGCCAGAGCCGGCAGCATAAATGCGGTTCGTACCCACCCCCATTGCTGCCAGCGACACCGCCGCCGAGGCCTTGATGAAATCCCTGCGAGAGACCTCACCCGCTTTTTCGTTTGCTTTCTTCTTCATAAATAATTCCTTTCGAATAAAACTACTGTGATTCAGTTCGTTTACGCAAAAGACATTTCCGGAAACTCACGGCTTAAAAGTCATCGAAAACGCGATTCGCCTCGATTAGCAGCAATATCCATAAAATAACACCGAGACATTCCTCCGGCCTGCCGGCGACAATTGCCTTTCCGGTTTTTCATCTGTGCTACCTCCTTCGTATACAGCCAAAAACCTTCTATAAGGCACATAAGCATTTTAAAAACAATAGCTTACGACCTTTATTTACTGTATTGTCCACCCTCACAAGCCCTTTTATTTGCAGGTACTTGGAGACGAACCATTATAACTGCTCGATCCGGAAATACAAGCCCCAACTCAAGCCTTTTTGAACGCCGTCCACTTCTGCTTGCTCTTGGTGCTGGCCAGCACGGTTTCTATAAAACACATACCACGAACGCCGTCATTGACGTCCGGGAAGTCCAGCGCTAGTGGATCAGGCTTTGTCCTGGTCATTCTCGCGCGCACGGTATCGGCAAAGTTGCAGTAGTTGTTAGCAAAGGCTTCAAAGAAAGCTTCAGGATGACCAAACGGCAGACGCGTAGCACGACCGGCGGCAGGACTTCTGGCAGCGACATAATCGTTACCGCGGCGCCAAACCTGTACAGGGCCGTCGGGAACTTTTACATACAGGTAATTGGGATGTTCCTGATGCCATTCCAGACTCTTTTCCTCGCCATATACCCAGATAGCCAAATTATTTTCCTCGCCTATTGAGACCTGGCTGGCATGGAGGACACCTCTGGCTCCATTATTGAAACGTAGCAGGCAGTTGCCGTCGTCGTCCAAACGCCTACCTTTGACAAAAATTGTCAGGTCAGCGCAGATATGAGTAATCTTCAAGCCTGTGATATATTCTGAGAGGTTCTCAGCATGCGTGCCGATGTCACCCATACAACCGGCGCCTCCGCTTTGCTTGGGATCGGTTCGCCACGCGGCCTGCATCTGGCCTGTCTTCTCCAGCGCTGTAGCCAGCCAGCCCTGAGGATACTGTACAACAATCTTACGAACCTTACCCAACTCACCCTGACGAGCCAAATCCCGGGCCAGCTTTACCATCGGGTAGCCGGTGTAGTTATGCATCAGACCAAAAACCTTACGTGACTTCTGGACTATTTTTTTCAAGGCTTTGGCCTCTTTGACATCCATCGTCATCGGCTTTTCACACATTACGTGGAAACCGGCTTCGAGAAAATCTTTTGCAATCGGAAAATGCCAGTTATTTGGTGTCGTTATTGAGACAAAGTCAATCCTTTCTCCATCAGGTAACTTAAGCTCTTTCTCAATCATCTCCTCGTAGTTACGATATGCACGCCTTGAATCCAGACCCAGCTCCCGTCCCATCTGCTTTGACTTGCGAGGAATAATATCAAATGCCCCTGCCACCAGTTCAATACCGCCATCCATACGAGAAGCCTTGCGATGTACCTCGCCGATGAACGCTCCCGGTCCACCACCGACCATTCCCATCTTCAATTTCCTGTCGAGTTTCATACGTACTCCTTTCCATAATATTCACACGCACATAAGATTACTATTTTTAACGACTCACAAATTTTTCCTGCTCAAATAACGCCGCCTCCCGTAAGAGACATATCCTCAAAATTATAGGATTTAAGCCCGACAAAGCAACCCAAAATAACGAAGTTTAGGTTGACAGCAAATCAATATAAGTTATAAACCTGCTATTGTCAATCACTGCTAAATTCTGAATATAATCGCGTATAATGGTTGAAAAAGCTGTCAACCGGCAGCAGGAAAAGCATGGATATCAATATGCAGGCTTCTGATAAAAAAAGCACTGATATTAAGCCGGTATCTGTCGATTTATACTTTATCCCCATAGAAACAAGAGTTCCCCTCAAGTTTGGGACGGAAACATTAACCTATGTCACATGTGCACGGACTTGCATGCGCGTGGCGAACAGAGATGGTCAAACAGCACAAGGATGGGGTGAAACTCCGCTCAGCGTTTCCTGGGCCTGGCCCAGCAGCTTAGGCTACCAAGAAAGAAACGAGACAATGCAGCTTTTCTGTCGAATGCTCGCCGAGGCCTGGGCTAAATTCGACCGGTTCGGTCATCCAATTGAACTGGGAAGTGACTTTATTGAAACGCAGCTACCTAATTTATTGGAAACGCTCAACAGCCAGCGCGGCGAACAAGCAGAACCAATGCCGCATCTGGCAGCACTGGTTTGTTGTTCGGCGTTTGACATTGCCCTGCACGATGCGTATGGTCAGCTTCTGAATCGCGGAGTGTATTCTACTTACAACGTGGAATTCATGAATTTTGATTTGTCACACTTTCTCAATCCCGCAGATGATTCTAACTTCTCGTTTGCAGGTAAATACCCGGCCGATTTTCTGAACTTTCCACCGGCCAAAACTCTGCCCGCCTGGCATCTTGTTGGCGGCAAGGATTTGCTCGACGCATCCGAACTTACCGGCAACGAGCCTGATGACGGCTACCCTGTGTTATTGCGGGATTGGATAAAACGAGACGGTCTTAAGTGTCTGAAGGTGAAGCTGCGGGGTAATGACTCTTCGTGGGACTACGATCGTCTGATTAAGGTTGGCGAAATAGCTATTGAAAATAATGTCGTATGGTTGACCAGCGATTTTAACTGCACGGTTACGATTCCTGACTATGTGAACGAGATTCTGGATCGGCTGATGATGGAACACCCTCGTATTTACCAAATGATTCTCTACGTAGAACAGCCGTTTCCATATGACCTGGAAAAAAACCAAATTGACGTCCACAGCGTGTCGGCCCGTAAGCCCCTATTTATGGACGAAAGCGCTCACGACTGGAAACTAATCAGGCTCGGCCGCAGCCTGGGCTGGACAGGTGTTGCGCTAAAAACCTGCAAGACTCAAACAGGCGCTTTATTGAGCCTCTGTTGGGCGAAGGCACACGGAATGACTCTGATGGTGCAGGACTTGACTAATCCTATGCTGGCACAGATTCCCCATGTTCTTTTAGCAGCGCACGCAGGGACAATAATGGGGGTCGAGACCAACGCAATGCAGTTTTACCCCGCCGCTTCGGCACCGGAAGAGGCTGTGCACCCAGGGCTTTATCAACGGCGCAACGGCAATGTAGACCTGTCTACTTTGAACGGGCCGGGTTTTGGGTATAGAATAAATGAAATTAAAAGGGACTTGCCCGATTTAGCAGGGCATTTTGAAAAGTAAAGTTATGTTTATTTCTGAACCGCCTTAGGAGAATAACTGAAAAATGGCGAAATTAAGTGCATTTGCAGATGAAGTAACCGATGACTTTCGGGAGCAGGTCAAGTACCTTGCCGGCGAAAAGGTGGATTACATCGAAATCCGCTTTGTCAATCAGAAGAATGTTATGGACCTTACCCAGGATGAATTAAACAAAGCGAAACAAATGATTGTCGACCACGGCCTTAAGGTATGTGCTATCGGCTCACCCATAGGAAAGGTAAAGATTGACGAGCCCTTCGGTCCACATCTGGACAAGTTCAAACACGCGGTCGATCTGGCCCTGTTTTTTGAAACCCCATACATACGCATGTTTAGTTACTATCCACCGAAAGGCAAGAGAATTGACGACTATCGAGATGAGGTTATGAAAAGGATGTCGGCCAAGGTAGAAATTCTCAAAGATGTTGACGTCATTATGGTACATGAAAACGAAACAGATATATATGGGCATAGTGCCGAGAACTGCGTGGATATTGTAAAGACCGTCAATTCGCCAAAGCTTCGGCTGGTATATGACCCGGCAAACTTCGTATGGGGACAGAAGATAACAAATAACGTCGAAAAGTGCTGGCCGCTTATGAAGCCCTATATCGCCCACATCCATATCAAAGACTGGAAGCTGGGCGAAGACCTGGGCAGCATACCGGGTGAAGGTGACGGCCAGATAAAAGAGCTGCTGGCCGAGCTTGCGGCAATGAACTACGAGGGCTGTCTTACGATGGAGCCGCACCTAAAAGCAGGCGGTCAATTCGGCGGCGAGACGGGGCCTGAGCTTTTCTCAAAGGCGATTGCCGCGGTAAGAGAACTCGCAGCCGAGGTAGGATTGAAATGTGAATAACTTTTCCCGGAAAGGAAGACAATTATGAAGACCTGGAATTTCGGAATCATCGGTGCCGGACTAATCGCAGACTTTCACGCAAAAGCCATTGCAGATATCTCAAACACCAAGCTGATTGGCTGCTGCGATAAGATACAAGACAGAGCTAAACAATTGGCGAACAAATATGATGTGAAGGCCTTTGGGAACTATGAAGAGATGCTAAAAAGCGACGATGTGGATATTGTAACCATTGCAACGCCAAGCGGATTTCATATGGAGCCAACCACCGCCGCAGCCGAGGCAGGTAAACACGTAATATGTGAAAAACCGCTGGAGGTAACCTTAGAGCGAATCGATGCCATGATCGAGGCCCACAATAACAGCGGCACACGCCTCGGCGGGATATTCCCCTACCGATTTAATGATTCACAGACCGTCCTTCGAGAAGCGATAAACTCAGGGCGCTTCGGCGTAATTACATACGCCGGTATATATGTTCCATGGTGGCGGACCGACGAGTACTACAAAGATTCCTGGCACGGCACGTGGAAATTAGACGGCGGCGGTGCGCTGATGAACCAATCCATCCATATGGTGGATATGCTCTGTGATGTAATGCCGCCGATCGAATCTTTGCAGGCATACACTGCGACGCTGGGGCACAAAATAGAAGCCGAAGATACCGCCGTTGCCGTCCTGCGCTATACCAACGGTGCCCTGGGAATCATCTACGGCACGACTTCTTCTTATCCGGGCCAATTCAGACGGTTTGAGATTACAGGCACAAAGGGAACCGTGTTGCAAGTGGAAAATTGTTTTACACTCTGGCGGTTTGCAGAGGAGAAACCTCAAGACAGGGAAGTCCGCAAGAAATTCGGTCAAATAGAAGGGGGGGGTGGTGTTGCGGATCCGGCAGCCATCACCCACGACAACCATACCCGCAACTTCAAGGCATTCCTTGATGCTCTCGAAACAGGGAAAGATTTCTGGATTAGCGGGCCCGAGGCCCGCAAAGCCGTGGAAGTAATTCTCGCAATATACAAATCCGCCAAAGAACAAAAACCGGTCAGATTAGTCTAATGTTATCGGTATAAATCAATGTTGCACAGAATGCTTTCGTAGCACACTTAAGGATTCTGCGCCCAGGATTGGCACCGAACTTCACCCAAAAAAGGCGTGCTCCTCGTTTCAACACAATACGCTGCATATAAATACATCGCCGCCGACCAACTTTGCCAGTCCTGGCCCTGAGGAGTACCGTCCTGTGCACGTATCCATTCATTAAAGCCGAATTCCACATTCGCCACACGTGCCGGCCGGTTTAGCTGGCCGGTTTAGCTCTGCAAGGGCGACAAGTTTCTTTTCGGCAAGCCGGTATTTTCCGGCTGCAACCAGAGCAGCCACATAGAACCCGCAGATAAAAGGCCAGATGCCCCCGTTATGATATTCGCCCGGCTGATTGTACTTTTCATACCTCGGCATCCAGTCAGGATCATCCTCTCTTATATAAGGAAACAAATTAGGCGGCAAATCAACTGCAAGCAGCTCACCTTCCCTCAACGCGGCACACTCCGTTTCGATCCACTTGATGAGCGAGTTCGCCCTTGAATCAGATGCAATTCCCGAAAGAATGGCGAGACTGTTACCCAATAAATCAAATCGCTCGCTCTTATAGACTTTGTAAGACCATAATGCAAAATAAGGCTTATATCGCAGCACAAGACCCTCGCGCACATGGCGATTTTGCCTGTCTCCTTTTATAGTGAACCTGCCCATTTGGTCTTTCTGTTTAGAGGCCCGCTCGTGTTGATCAAAGAGACGCAGATAGATATAAACCAGGGTGTTTACATAAAGACCATATCCCATAACCCACTGCTCATCACGCCAGTCACTTGTCGGCAACTGATCCACTATAACACGGTCAGACGGGCTTTGATATTCCATCCACAGCATAGACTTTTTTACCGCCTCCTCCAGGAAATCATCCTCACCTGATACTTTTCGATACAGAGCCACACCTATAAGAAACAGTGGTGTACAATCACTTGAGCCGCGGTCGTCCGCATTGTGAACTAATGAGGGGATATGACCCAAGCGGCTCTGGTTCTTTGCAACGGTTTCCAGAGTTTTCCTCAAGGCCTTGTACAGCTTTTTATTTCCGGAAAGCAGAATCCCAAGAGAGGAAATCATCAGGTCACGGGTATATGGTTCGGGATATCCCCATCCGGCAGTACGCGGCAGACCCCGGAAAGGGCCGTGAGCATTATGGAGCAATACTTTAATAGCCGCCTGCTTTGCATCCTCAACTAATTTCCTGCTGTGTTTATCCATCTATGAGATTCCGAGCTTTTTTGAGACAATCTCGACAAACCTTCTGGCTATGACACGATAATCGTAGTTTTCCAATACGCGTTTTCGACCTTCCTCACCCATTTTTTGCCGAAGGTCAGGATTCTGCATCAAATCCATAAAATAGTTGGCAATATCGTGTATGCTGGCACGGTAATCAACAACACGGGGCCTTTTGAAAACTACCTTATGCCCTTCTTCATAACCGGATTCATCACCCACAACCGCCTCCCTCAATCGGATTTCCTGAGCCACAGAAGCCAAAAATGCCGTCTTGCCGTGAACCATAGTGTCCAGCATACCCATAGCTTTTATGCCGACAACCGGCTTGCCACAGGCGTTGGCTTCCACCTGAATCATTCCAAAACCTTCCAGTCGCGAAGGGGCTGCATATATATCGCACGCGGCTAAAAGATAGGGCATAAAGTTACGGGAAACCCTACTGGTCGTATATACGACATTTTTATCTATTCCAAGGTGCGTAGCCAATTGAAGGTCCGCAAGATTCTGCTGTTCGGTCCGTGGTTGAGGCCAAACCTTGCAAACATATTTCCAGTCGGGCGCTTTTATGTCGTTTATCGCCAGTGCCTGCATAACCTCCTGAGCACCTTTTGAAGCGGCGTCTCCGCCGACGGTAAGAATCATTATCTGGTCCGGCGCTATACCTAATGCTTCACGAACCGCCGCTATCTTCGGATCATCTTTATCACGGGGCATGAAAGAATCTGTATCACATCCAACAGGAAGAACCTCGATGTTTTTACCGCTGAGCCCGTCCCGCATATATATTTTCTTGACCCATTTGGATGTAACAAGTATCAAAGGCAGGTCCTCAAGAATTTCCTGGTAATTAGCCATGTAGCCGTCTGCCACAAGCCAGGGGACTGCATGGGCCCCGTATCTCTGGGGATGGAGAACCAGATGCGGAGTATGCCCCCAATATCCGACCCCCACCACGACGTCCGGCTCGAACCATCGATAATACCATTCTTTTTCCTGTGCAGCTTCAAAATTAACCGCATGCGCTTCAATTCCCATCTCTCGAAGCCCTCTGAAAAGCAAATCCCCCTGAGTGGCCAATCCTCCCGGCGATGGTGGATAGTCATAAGAAACAAGAACCTTCATCTGCATAAACTCCTTAAATCAGGTACAATATACTTTTTAATCATATCTAAAACAACAAAAGGCTTCTTCCTTCGGTGTTGTCTTCGCCTCGAAACCATCAGGATTGAAACCATAAACATTCGTTATAATATCATATTTTTTATGCCAGATTTCATCAGGCAGACTTATTTTAATATCCGCATCTTCAACCGC
>SMTZ1_10007827_pt1 | contig 16337 bp, 15 predicted proteins | sample DeeMarSWOR136_30_FD_25667 | JGI IMG/M metagenome (IMG submission 25667)
CGGTGCCCGGCAAAGGCGGGATTACCCTGGCTACCGAAGATGTCATCCAGCCGACCAAGACGGTTTCCGCTAGCTCCCCGGTCTCCCCGGACACGCCAGACATCATTGCCAATAACACCTTTCAAACCGTTACCTATACCATAAAACTGGAGCAGCTCAGCTCCAATACCACCCGGGGTCTGGACGCTGTCTATGAAATCCTGCCCGACATTTACGATGACTCCGAGTTTATCCCCAGTAGCTGTGAGATGAGAACAGACGGTGGTCCCTGGCTGAGCATCCCCGACCCTGCCTTTGAGAACCCGCCTTCACGGTGGCGACTGAAGTGGCCGGCTAATTACAACCCGGACACCGAAGCCAATCCCTTCTCCTCGGACAACGCAAGTGCCAACTACTTTCACGGCATGAGGGACTTCACCCCCAGGCAGGTGAAGGAAATAAGATTCCAGCTGCAACACGACTTTAAAGGGGATGACAACAACCGGGTGCACTGCAACTGGATTGTCTTAAAGCCGTGGGATACCCTCAGCGGTCCCCAAGCCCCTTTGACGGTGGGGAACCCGGCCAATCCCGGCGTGTGTGATAATGACGGGCTAATCCAGATAGTGAAAATCTCCGACCCTGAGATTATCCCGCCCGGCGTGGAGACGGACATTGACTACAACGTCCAAATCACCAACCAGGACGGTTTTACCAACCACATTGAGGAAGTATATGACTACCTGCCCCCCGGCTTCACCTACACCGGTCCCACCAGCGGTTTCAGCACCGATGACCCGGAGGAGACCGAGAAAACCATCAACGGCATAGACCGGTGGCAGCTTTACTGGGCATTCTCGCCAGCGATATCCATCGCCGCCGGTGAGACATTGCATCTAAACTTCACGGCCACCACGACCAAGGACGTGTCCGGCAGCTACTACAACGAGGTTCAGGTGGTCTCTGATGTTGCTATACCACAGGTATTCCAAGACATTGGCATTACCGGCGATGAATATTACACCTGCTACAGCTGGAACAGCGGCACCGTAACCGTGCCCACCTATGACTCGCGGGCTGATGCCGACGGAATAATTATTGACTCCAACCTGGCGCTGGTGGTCGGCGGTGTTTCCATAACTTCGTACCAAATGAGATAGCAGGCATCTAGCTATCATTGATAATAACGCTTGGTGAGTGTATAGTGCTCACAAGGTACATTAAAAGACAAGGAGAAAAAGTATGGAAGAAACCAAAGCCCCCGAGGAAGCCACCGAAAAAATGGAGGAAATGAAAGCACTGGCAGCGGCCAGAGCCAGAGTGAGGTCCCGAAATTCGCGGTGGGATCTTAACACGGCTATTTTCCTGTTTGCCATCCTAATCCTGATTATCATTCTGCTCTTTGAAGGCCTTGGCATTGAGTGGGTGGGGCCGATTGCCATCTTCGGCCTGTCCATGGTCTGGCTGGTGGGGTGGCGGCGGGGGAAACAACTATTTTCCTTTTTCTATGATGAGGAACTGGCCCGGCTGGAGCAAGACTCAGAAAAGCCGACTGAAAAGACGTTAGAGGAAACCGTAGAAGAGCGGGTTCAGAAGGCGCTGCGCGACAGGTGGCAATAGGCGAAAAGAAACCGGTTCTTCCCGTAATAGATGCAAAAGCTAGTTGAGATTAAAGAATGGATACGCTAAGAGCCTTGCTACAGAGATTTTTGCCAACCGGCTCCCTATTTTTATTTGGTTTCTTCCTGATTCTCTATATCGCCATGGGCGTCCTCTATTTTCAGCAGAACTCAAAGCAGGGCGACCTTCAAGAACGAATCAACGGAATAATGAGTGTCGTTACCAAGCCATTACCCTCAGTGGAGAAGTTACAGGCGGAGTATGAAACGGTTAACCAGGCCCTGGCTCCGTTAGCCGAGGAGGAAGTTCTTGATATCATCGTTAACCTGGCTGATGAAAGCGGGATTGATGTTGACCCGGATAGCGGCGAATTTACCATCCCGCCGCTAACTCCACCCAAAACAAAGCAGATGGGTGGGGGCAACTACCAGGTCTTGACCATCAACAATATCCGGGCGCAGGGCGACTATGACAATGTGATGGCATTTGTCACCAAGATCGACTCCAGTGAGATACTGCAGACTATGGTGCTTAAGAGCGCCCACATTAGCCAGTTTGCCTTTGCGGGCACCGATGAAGAGCAAGCCCGACAGGAGGAATTTTACACTATATTCCTGGCGGTGCAGGACCTCATGGCGGATAACGAACTTTCCGAGATACCCTATCCGATGGACTTTATCAGTGGCCTGGCCACTAATAAGATGGGTGATGACCCGGATACCAGGGACAAAATAGAAGGCTTCCCCGATATTATCAGCACCGTAGACCAGAAAGGCTACATCGGTGAGGAGTCGCCGCGGAATGGATATGTGCTTTATGAGCATGACAAAATCATAGCCACGGACACAGACAATTTCACCACCGTTAGCTACGTAGATGGGCTGGAAACGGAATACTACTACACTGTGGCGGCTGATGGAACCATACGCCAGTTTGATGGTCCCGATGTAACCACCGCCACCGAGTATCCCATCAGTGAGCGGGAAGCGAGACGCAGAGAGCTGTACCTCGTCTCCCAGGCCGTCATTAAGATGATGCAGGATAATGGCCTGGGCGTGATACCCTACCCACTGAACTTTATCAGTGGTGTGGCCACTAATTTTATGGGCGATAACCCCAACACCAAGGTAGCCAAAGAAGGCTTCCCCGATATCATCACCACCACCGAAGAAAAAGGCTACACCGGAGACAAATTCCCCCGGAATGGGTATGTGCTTTATGAGCATGATAAGACCGTCAGTACCAATACCACCGAGTTTGAAACCATACGCTATTTCCCCTCCCTGAGCACCGAGTACTACTATACCTGCGAGCGGAACGGGACGGTACGGCAATTTGACGGTCCGGATGTATCCAGCGCCACTGAGTACCTGAACTCTGATACCGTGGCCATCTTGACTGTTGACATCTATACCAAACCCCAGGAGAGTGAATAGCTTGGATAAGGGCCTCTTACAGCTTGATATAAGCACGGCAGGGCGTAAGCTCCAGAAGGCGATAGCCAGGGCCAGCAAGCGGTGGACAACCACCGGAGGCGTGGTAACCCTTGACATTGATAGCACCGCCATCAGACTCCTGGAGACCCGGGGGAAAGCAGTCAAAAACTGGGCGAGCGCTTCCCTCGAATCAAGTGAGGCCGCCACCGAAGAGGAGGCAGGTCCCGAAGCCGAATCCCTGGGCTCGGTAGTTAAGGAGCTGATGAATTCAAGCGGTATCAAGGCACGGGATATCATCGCCAGCGTCAGCGGTCTCTATTCGGTAAGCCGCATCGTGTCCATGCCAACCCCGACACCGGGGTCAACCATGGAGGAAGCTTTTGAAGATTTGGCCCGGGAGACAATGCCCCTAGTGGAAGATAAACTATATCTCACCTGGCAAACTATCCTTCCCGGTGAGAATGAGCCACAGGCCCTTCTCATCGGGGTGCCCAGAGACACAATTGATAATGAAGTACAGTCTTTAAAGGCAGCGGGCGTCAATCCGAGCATACTGGAACTCAAGACTATCGCCCTGACCAGGGCAGTCAATAGAGAACAGGCTCTTATCCTCAATACCGAACCGGGCAGCTTTGATATCATTGTCGTGGTTAACGGTATACCTGAAATCATACGTACTATGCCCTGGCAACCGGAAAAACTCACCCCAGAAGAAAAGGCGGAGCATCTGGCGGTGACCATGGAGCTGACGGTAGACTTTCATAATTCACGTCACCCTGATGCACAACTCAACCCGGATACCCCCCTCTTCATTACCGGGCAGATACCCGAGGAAGCTATCCCGAGAGATAAGCTGGAAGCCAGGTTAGGCTATCCCATTGAGCCGCTGGCACCACCCCTGGAATGCCCCGCCGATTTCCCGGTCTCTCAATATGCGGTCAACATCGGTCTTGCCCTGAGGGAAGCTGAGCCGTCTGAAGGCCTCGGTAATGAGGGCCTTTTATCACTTGATATTAATCTCCTGCCCAGGACCTACCGCCCCTGGCGACCCTCTGCCAAGCAGGTATACATCGTTGTTGCGCTGATTGCGGCTACTGTCCTGCTATTCCCGATATATCAAATAACCTCCGACACTATGTTGAAAACGGCTCAGCTGGAATCCAAGCTTGATTTATTTAATAAAGAACTGGAACGGAGGAAGCTGGAAATTGCCCAGCGCGAACCACTGCAAAGGGCTATTGCCGAATATGACACCATTATTAATCTGGGCGGCGGCTTTACCCAAGACCTGGCGCTGATTCAGGACGAAGCCGACCAGCTTGGTGTTCGGGTGCAGGATGTCGTTCACCAGGGTAACAAAATAACCATTACCTGTCAGGCAGACAGTTACCTTGTGTTTAGAAATTACCTCACCGCTCTGGAGAAAAGCGGTCAATTTTTAACCCCCATTCCACCCCCGGAGGGCTACCCCTACACCAAAGCCGGTACAATCGTGGTTGAAACCAAGACTGGCGAGGAATAGAGCTGCTCTACCAAATCAGAGGCGACCCACCACCTTAAGGTTATAAAGCTCAATGTAACCACATTGCGGGCAGGAATACAGCGAGACGGGAAGCCTCCCCGATTCTGAGGAGCCGGGCACTCCCCGCTTGGAGAGTTCAAAAGCGCCTTCACCCGGCCTTAATGGCACCTTGCAGTGAGGACAGGTTTTAGCCGGATACTCCATAAATTTACTCCCTGCTATCCCTTTAATCTTTGAGTTTAGCTAACCAAAACAGAGCAGGTGCCCTGTTATCTCCCGGACACCTGCCTTCGGACTCCACCCCCCACTACTACCCCACTCAATTAACTTTTTAACTCAGATACTTCTGAAAACAATTAACCTATGAGCTATTAGTAACCGGTGGCTGTCTGGTTCACCGTTCCCAGGGCATCAACCGTGTAACTGCCTTTGGTGGTCTGCGTGGCAAGATAGTTGACTGTACTACCGGTGTCGTTGTCAGTAAAGCCGTAGAGGATATAGACCGCTTCGGTATCGGGGAAGGCAGCCATATTGCTGGTGTTGTTAGTTACCGGGTTCTGCAGCCGGCTCAGCCCATTATCCACCATCATGGACAGTACCGCTGACTGGACATTTTCCAGCTCGGTAGCGGCGGCTTCACTTTCACCCCGACCGATGAACCGGCCTACATTGGGGATAACTATTGCTGCCAGCACACCCAGAATGGCGACCACAATCAAAAGCTCAATCAGGGTAAAACCTTTTTCCCCTCGCTTAGGCATTCTCATTTATTATCACCTCCTCCTCACCTTAATTTTTATTTCCCGATTTTTAATTAATTTTTACATTAATATCCGGTGACCGTCTGGTTCACCGTTCCCAGGGCATCAACCGTGTAACTGCCTTTGGTGGTCTGCGTGGCAACATAGTTGACTGTGCCACCGGTGTCGTTGTCAGTAAACCCGTAGAGGATATAGACATGCTCGGAATCGGGGAACTCGGCCATATTGCTGGTGTTATTAGTTACCGGGTTCTGCAGCCTCTCCAGCCCTTGGTCCGTCATCATGGACAGTACTGCGTTCTGGATGTTCTCCAGCTCGGTAGCGGCGGCTTCACTTTCACCCCGGCCGATGAACCGGCCTACATTGGGGATGACGATTGCTGCCAGCACACCCAGAATGGCGACCACAATCAAAAGCTCAATCAGGGTAAAACCTTTTTCCCCTCGCTTAGGCATTCTCATTTTCCGACCTCCTTTCCGCTGTATTTTTCTTAAGAAATAACCAAGCTAGCCCGTTTACTATCGGCTACACTCAATATTAGGCGATAAGGCTGGCGTTGACAATCCTGCAAGGGGGTGATTTTAGTACGGGGTGAGACTAGCACTTTCGGGTGAGTAAGATGGGGGAGTAAGCAACTTTCCACAGCCGACGGTGAGCCTTAGTGGCTCACTTAGTCTTTATTTTGAATCAGCCCCTTCTTAACCGCATAAGCCGTCGCCTGGCTCCGGTTGGCCAGGTGTAGCTTCTCCATAATGCTCTTCAGGTGGGTCTTTACCGTGTTCTCCGAGATAAACAGGGAGTCAGCGATTTCCCGATTGGTCGCCCCCTGCGCCACCAGGCGCAGCACCTCATCCTCCCGCGGGCTCAGGTCAGCCTCAGCTTTCTCGCTAGGCTTCTTTTTCACCCCGGCACTGAGGTCCTTGAATTCGGTAAGCAGCTTGGCCGCCATCAGGGGTGAAATTATCACTCCACCCTGGGCAATATGAGTGATGGCGTGGGTTAGCTCCTCTGGCTCTGCCTTCTTCAGGAGGTAACCGCGGGCACCATATTTTATGGCGGCAAAGAGGTCAGCCTCCATTTCTGAGACCGTCAGCACCAGAATATTAATCTGGGGCATCTCGGTCTGGATGGCTTGAATGGCTTCCAGCCCGCTGCAGCGTGGCATACTGAGGTCCATCAGAATCACATCCGGGGCGATTTGCTTCGTCTTTTCAATCGCCTCCAGCCCATCAACCGCCTCCCCGACTACCTTCAGGCTTTCTTCACTACTTAAGACACTGGCGATGCCACGGCGAAACAGGCTATGGTCATCCACAATCAGCACTCTAATCGCTTCCACTTCACAGCCTCACTTTCTCCAGAGGCAGGGTGACTTTCAGCTCTGTCCCCTTCTGGGGGACAGAGGCAATCTCCAGACTACCACCCAGCCCCTCTGCCCTTTCTTTGATAATGGTCAGCCCGTGGTAGCCAGGCGGGGCTTTTTCCAGGTCGGACAGGACGAAGCCCTGCCCGTTGTCTTTGATTTTCATGGTCACCGTCTCACGGGTATTCTCCAGCTTAACCCCTACCTCACTGGCCAGGGCGTGTCGCCTGACATTGGTCAGCGCCTCCTGGGCGATGCGCAGTAGCTGCAGCTCCGCCACCGGGGAAAGGTTGGGAAAGCCCTTGGTGGCTTTAAACTGAACATTGATGCCATTATTGTTGCCGAATTCAGTAGTGTAGCTGGATAGGGCGGGTATTATGGGCAGGTTCCTTATCTCAGTGCTCAACTGGTCAATGGATTCCCGGATATCCTCATAGGTATCCTGCACTATCTTTCTAACGTCACCAAGTTCGTTTACCGCCTTCACGGTATCCTTGCCCGCCATCAGGTCAGCTACCTGCTTTGTTTTCAAATTAAGATAGCCGAGCGACTGGGCAACGCCATCGTGTATCTCCCGGGCAATTCGGCGGCGCTCCTGAATAATCGCCTCCCTCTCGATACGCCGACGTATGTTGAGATTGATACGGTAAGGCACCGCCGCCACCACAAAACAGAAGAGGGTATAGACAATGAGCAGGGTGAGGTTATGCCCCTGCATAATCCAGGCAATTGTCTTCAGGTACGGACTCAGTGTCAGGTGGGTGATGGAGAGGGTGAGGGAAGCAATGGCGGCCAGAGAGAGGGAGATTTTCTCCTCAAAGAGAAGGGCGGCGGTCATGATGGGGGTAAGCGAATAGAGCAGGAAGCTGCTGTTCAGCCCGTTGGTGGCGATAACCAGCGCGATACAGAGCACAAAATCACCGATTAGAATCAGATAGGTCATCGGGCTCCTCTCCCGCCAGCGGAGAGGAGAGAAGACCTTCAGGATGGTATAGATGCCAAGTATGGCCAAGACTATGTAGAGATGAAACTCGGGTATTGCCGGCATACTGAGTGCCGGCACCACCTGCGTGAACATAACCGCCAGCGCGTAAGCCAAAAAGCGATAGGCAGCCAGAAACTGGTAGGCTTCTTTTTCATAAGTAGACGGCATTTTCTTCTCCGCTATAAAACTAAGCCATCTTGACTATATATGTCAAGTAGAATGAGCCTGAACACGGCTTCATTATTTGCTGATGGGAGCCGGTTTTGGGTAGAATTAGCTAGAGAGGCTAAAGGGCATAAAGTTGATAAGTAACCGCTACAAGCTTTTGGTGGTCGATGTTGACGGCACGCTGGTAAACAGATACGGCAAGATTTCGGCCGAAGACAGCGCCGCCCTGGCCAAAGCCCAGGATTTGGGAGTAGGCGTTTCCCTGTCCACCGGCCGGGTGCTCAAGGCCTGCCTCAATATTATCCGACAGCTATCCCTGAACAGCTATCACATAACATTTGATGGTGCTCTGGTAAGCAGCCCCGACCACAGCCAGGAGCTCTACGCACAGCCGATTGCCAAAGCGGTGGTGAAGCAAATGGTGGCGCTGGCTCATGTCTATAATCTGGACCTTGAGCTTTTTACGGTGACCGACTACTTTACCGAAAGAGAGACCTGGTCAACCGAAGCCCACCGCCAGTTCTTTGACGTAGAGGCGACCATAATTGATTTCACCAATCTCGGGGAGAAGGCAAGAATCATCAAAGGGGGGCTGGTGACCACCACTCCGGAAGAGGCGGAAAGGACTAAGCGTTTCTGTCAACAGTTCGGGGATAGCCTCCACTTTTCCTGGGCAAGAACACCGGCTTATCCCGGCGTTGATTTTATCAATCTGCTTGCCCCTAAAGTATCCAAGGGAAAAGCCCTGGAAACACTGGCTTCACACCTAGGGATATCCCTCACTGAGGTCATTGCCGTCGGGGATGGCAGCAACGATATATCTTTACTCGCCGCCGCCGGTCTGGCGATTGCCATGGGCAACGCCGCTGATGAGGTCAAAAAAGTGGCTGACTATACTACTCTTGATATTGACCACAGCGGGGTGGCGGCCGCCATAAATAGATTCCTGCTGGAGAGATAAGCGCCTTACGGCGCGGGGGTCTAGGTAATAGAGATTAAGCCCTGCCTGATAGCGACTACTACTGCCTCGGTGCGGGCATTGGCATTCAGCTTGCGCAGGATTGAGGTAACGTGATTCTTGATAGTCTGCTCGCTGATATCCAGTTCGGCCGCAATCTGCTTGTTAGGATATCCCTGAGCGATATAATTCAGTATTTCCCGCTCCCTGGGGGTGAGCGGTGAAATAAAGCCCTCAGCCTCGGTTCGCCAGGATAGCTCCTGAAACTGGTGCAGCACCTGTTCCGCCACCTTGGGCCGGTTGGCAAGGCTTTCATTGATAGGATGTTCACCATAAGACACGCGCCTGATGATATTAGCCAGCTCATCAGCGGTGACTTCTTTATTCAAGTAGGCAGCCGCCTGGGCTTTCAGTGCCTGAAAGAGATGGGCATCGCTCGGGTTAGAGGTAAGCACCACCACCGCAATGCTTGGTGAGCGCTGTTTTATCCGCCGGGCCAGGGTCAGCCCGTTATCAGATGGCCCATCAATATCTATCAGGGCTACATCAGGCGGCAGGTTATCTATCTCGGAGAGCAGTTTGTCATTGACCTCAGCCGCCTCTGAAATTACGATATCTCTCATCGCGGAGAGGGAATGTTCTATCCCCTGCCGGAAAAGGGATTGCGGGCTAACTATAATGACTCTTATCTTGTTCATAATCAACGGCTTACCTCCTCCCCCTTAGTAGCCCCGACGCGCTCTTGAATAATGCCCAGGAAGACTCCAACCAGCTCAGGGTCAAACTGCTTGCCGGCACCTCGCTTCATCTCCTCGGCAGCTTCCTCATTGGACAGGGCTCTGGAGTAAGGGCGAAGCGAGGTCATGGCGACAAAGGCATCAGCGATGGCTAATATACGAGCTGATAAGGGTATATTCTCACCCTTCAGTCCTTCCGGGTAGCCACTGCCGTCATACCTTTCATGGTGATATAAAACAGCCTCGATACACGGAGTTAGCTGCCCAGCATGACTGATGATAGCCGCCCCTATCCGGGGGTGAGTCTTGACCGCTATCCATTCCTCCTCAGTCAGTTTATCCCATTTATTCAGTATCTCGTCGCTAACCCCAATCTTACCAACATCATGCAGCAAAGCACAAGTCTCCAGGCTACTAATTGCCTTTGGCTTCAGATTAAGCGCCCCCGCCAAGGCGACAGCATATTCACTTACCCTTTTGGAGTGATTACGGGAGTGTTGCTCCCGAGAATCTACGGTTGCCGCCAGAGAATAAATAGTGCTTAAGGCGCCATCACTTTCGGCGCGGGCACCGCCCGCCCGGCTTTCCGCCAGAGACGATAGCGCCACTGAAGCCCGCTTAACCTGATTTCCCCCACTTCGCTTGGCGTGATAAAGAGCATCATCAGCCGCGGCGATAATTCCATCAGCCACGATACCATCAATTGGCCAGGTAGCCAGGCCAAGACTGGCGGTAATGGGGACATCAGCCGTGCCCGCTGCGGAAGCGACCCGGTGGCGAAGTCGCTCGGCTACTTCGAGGGCAGCCTCAGCACTGGTGTGCGGCAAGAGAACGGCAAATTCGTCTCCGCCATAGCGAAAAGCCTGGTCAGCACTCCTTATTGCCCTTTTAATGATACTGCCAATTTGCCGCAGAACCCTATCGCCAGCTAAATGTCCGTATTTGTCATTAAATACTTTGAAAGAATCAAGGTCAAGAATGATCAGGGAAAAAATACCGCCATAACGGGAGTGTCGGTTAATTTCACTGGTAATCAGTTCACCCAGAGCACGGCGATTTAGTAAGCCGGTAACCTCATCGGTTCGCGCCCTCTCCTCAGCTTCAGCATATAGCTGGGAGTTCTCCACCGGCATGGCAATCTGGGAAGCCAGCTTTCGGTCGGCAGCTCGCCACAATCAGAGTGCCGATAACTCTACCTTTAGCGAGTAACGGCAGGTACACAATGGAACGCACTCCCTGCTGAAGATGGTAGTTACCGGTGATAAAACGGCGTTCCTGGGCTAAATCTGGCTCAACGACAGCCTTTCGGTGCTTGGCTATCCATTCCGTAGCCGAGCCCTTAATTGGTACGCGCTCTCCCACCTGCCAGGCTGAGCCTATCTCGGAGGACAGGGCCACAAAATAGAGATCATTCGGTTCAATCAGCACAATAGCCGCCCAGCTAACGTCAACCACCTTCTTCAGTTCCTCAATAAAGCTGCCGTATATTCCCTGGATATCCAGGCTGGAGGTCATAATGGCACTGGAGCGGTTAATTATGGACAGCTCTTCCTCACGCTCGTGGAGCTGTTCCCGCAGGTATTCTTTTTCAATACTTACCGCAACCAGACTGGTAATCTCCTCAAGCAGATTCAGGTCTTCCAGGGAATACTTGCCCGATTGTTTTTTGCCCAGCACTAGAATACCGATTAACCGGTCACGACTCACTAGAGGCACAAATAGCTCTATTTCCCTGGTGGTGATTTCCCCCTTCTCCGACTCCCACAGACTGCGGAACTCAGCTAAAATAGTCAGGTTTTCCCTGGTTAACAGTTTTTGTTCCCGTTCCAGATACTCCGCAATTGGATTGGTGCCGGTCAGCCTCAGGCCAGACAGCGGATTGTCGGGCCCCTGGGGCTCAACAAACTGAGTGGTGAAATGCTGGCTGCCAATCTCAACGAATAAGAGCGATGCCCATTTGGAGCCAACCGCCTTGGTAACCAGCTCAAGCAACTCACTGCCCTGCTCCCTGAGGCTGAAAACATGGTGTATCTTCTTATTGGCAAAACCGGTTAACTTCTGGCGGTAATCATAGCTTCGCCCCAGAAAAGCCTTGCTCACCGTGATAAAGAGATGGCCACGCAGCTTATAAACAAAGAGGGCCACCAGTACGGCCACCAGGGTAGCAATAAAGGTGGCCGTCAGGCTAAGCTCAAAGTGGAAGACAATATGAAGGGAAACCAGCAACATCACATAGCTGCCAACGCCGATAATACCCAGGCTGACCCACTCCAAACCCCGCCGCAAAACAACCCTGATGTCCACCAGCTGGTGCCTGATGACGGCGTAACTGAGTATCAAGGCGTTGATTAAGTTGCCGAAGTGACTTACCGGAAACTCTCTTCCCCAGGGGAGGACAGAGGCTAAAATAAACAAAGTCAGCACGGAGATGCCGAGCATCAACGATAAGACCTGATTATATAGCACCGGGTTATCTAAAGTCTTTAATCTTCTCCCGAAAAGATACAGGTTCCGGACAACAAAGGTCAGCAGGGGAATAGCCATGAAAATGACTCCCCAACCGTAAGCAAGATAGAGCCTGTCGCCGCTAGCCGGAACCACCGCATCGCCGACATAACCCAGCGCCACCAGAACGATAAATGCCGCCAGGGAAGCGTAGGCGAAGGGTAGCCACCGCTTCTCACCGGGGGCAAAGAAAGAGGATGTGAAGCAGTGGAACTGCACCCCCATCCACATGACCATAACGAGAAGTACTCTAAGCAAAAGGAGACTATGCTCCGGGAAGAGATTACTGCGCAGAAAGATATCAGTGAGACTCCACAGTATGGCGGGAATGAGAAACAGGACAAAGAGCCTGTGCCGCCTCTGCCAGGGACGACTGCTAATGGTCGTGATTAGCAGTGGAATATAGGCAATAGTGGCAATTAACGGGAAAAGGGTGTAGATATTCATTGCGAGGCAATTATCGCCCCAATTTGGACAAGTGTCAAGTGAAACCAAGGTAAGCAGACTAAAAGGGGGCAGACTAAAGTACTATCGGGCCGCCCCGGCTCCAGCCTCAACCTTCGGTGCCACTTCAGGCTTGGCTCTCAGCAGAGAGAGCACTTTTGCCGAGGGATTAATGTGGGGTGGCTTGAGATGAGCCAGGTCAGCGCCCTCAGCCTGCCTCTGGGCGGTGTAACTGGCAAAGGCACCGCGTGGGAGCAGATTCACCTCTACCCTGAAACTAATCATATCGGCAAAATCGTCACGAATCAGTGAACTGGTATCTCTATCACTATCTGATTTGATAATCTGCTCGTGGACGGCTGAGGCTACACCCGCCTCATTACCATCATAGCCGTCTTTAAGTTCGATAAAGACGCTCAGCACCGGCTCACCGGCTTTCTTGTAAGCCGTCCAGTCCACATAAGGGATACCGGTACGCTCTATCGCCTGCCAGATGGTCTTCTCCGTCAGCCGGATAAAAACAAAATCGAGCAGGTCGTCCGCCCGCCGTTCAAAGACCATCTGCGGGATATCAACGTCCAAGTTCTCATTCCGCAGGGAGACTATTTTTATCATATCACCCGGTCGGTATCTGACCATAGCCCCGCCGTGAAAGTTGGTGATAACTATCTCATAATTCTCGCCGGCTTTTACCTCATCAAGCAAGAGCGCCCTGGGCTGATAGCTGTGGTCTAACTGCCACTTCAGATGCTCCTCTTCCGGTATAAACTCCAGGAAATTGAGATGGGGAACAAAGGCCATACCGTCATAGTCCCAGGTCTGAGTAGCCATGATGCCACCCTCAGTACCGGTATAAGTATCCAGGGGGTATCTTCCCCAGAGCTCTTTTATCCTGTCTTTGTACACCCCGCTATCCAGACCGCCACTCATAATGCCCTTCACTGACCACAGGTCCCGGGGCAGCAACGGGCGCCGGGCTAACTTACTCTTGGTCAGCCCCTTGGCCAGGCGGAACAGCGCTCTGGGATGGGAAAGCAGAGGGCGGATGTCTATCTTGCTGCCGGCTGGCTGGCTAAACTTGTCTCCCACCGTAACCAGCACCAGCGATAAGCCGAAAAAGTAATCAAGCCCCTGGGATAGCGCCTGCTTAAAACCGAGCCTTACTCTCTCCTCAAAAGACAGCTCTTCGGCTTCTTCCAGAGCCGGTAGATAGGCAATGGGGGTCTGTTGCTCCAGCATGCTCGCCATGGCACCGGTCACATAGGGCCGGGGGGCTACCGTGTAGATAAGCCGGGGACGCGTTGGAAACCCGTCGGTATCACCCCACCCCCGGGAGCAGGAGAGCATGCCGATACCGTACATTATGGTACTCATCTCCCGGCAGAAGGTGGACGTGAACGGCACCCATTTACAGGGATATTCACCCGACCTGCCCGAGCTGTGTACCCACAGAGCCGGCTTGGCCGGCAGCCCATTTTCTCGCTTTTCGGCAAGCTCCGGGCAGTAGTCAGCATAGTCGGTCAGCGGCACTTCCTCGCGGAACTCCTCGACACTATCCGGCCTTGCCCCCCGCATAACCTTCTTGCCCAGTTTCGACCGGTTCAATAGCTCCAGCTGCTCCAGCAGCAGGCGCTTCTGGATGGTCATAAATTGCTCCAGGTTAAGGGTAAGATAGCCGCAGCACATCTGCCACAACTCTTCACCCCGACCCTGCCGCAAAAGCTCAACTGCCTGGGGCATCTAAATACCTCCCAAACTGACTTGCCAGATGTCCAATTCCGGGTAACAAAAACTATGGCAGGTCTCCGTCAGCTTGGGAAGTGATTGTATTCTAGAACAATGTTCTAGAACCTAAACGCTTTACCTCATATAGCCGTTTATGCTTAAACTAACCAGAGTATAGTCAACTAGACCGAGATATAAAGGGGCTAAGGCAAATATTCTATGAAAGACAACAACTTACTCACTCCGAATCAGGTAGCCGAAATTCTTCAGATGCATACCCTGACCATATACAACTACATTCGTCAGGGTAAGCTTGATGCCATCCGTTTGGGTCGAAGCTACCGCGTTGCGCCGGAAGACCTGGCCCGCTTCATCGAAGCTCACCGCACCAACAATATCCGCAAATTCACCGGTCAACGGAGGAAAATCAGGCATGCTTTATAATCATCGTCGGGTGGTAGTTACCGGTATGGGCATGGTCAGCCCGATTGGTCTGACCGTGGCTGATACCTGGCAAGCCCTCATCGCCGGCAAATCGGGAATTGACTATATCAGTCACTTTGACGCGGCTTCTTTTGACACCAGGTTCGCCGCTGAAGTCAAGGGGTTTGACCCGTTAGCCTATTTTGACCGGAAGGAAGCCCACCGCATGGATAGATTCAGCCAGTTTGCGGTGGCCACCAGCCTGCAGGCAGTAGAGGCCGCCGCGTTGACCATAGATGATAGCAACGCCGAGGAGACCGGTGTTATCATCGGTAACAGCGTCTGCGGTCTGCTTGAGGTTACCGAACAGATAAAAGTACTGCGTGAAGCCGGCCCGAGAAGGATAAGCCCGCTGCTGGCGCCGACCATGACCGGTGATGCCGCCCCGGTACAGGTCTCATTAACCTTGGGTGCCAAGGGGCCAAGCTACGCCCCATCCTCAACCTGCTCCAGCAGCAGCGATAGCATCGGGCACGCCTATGAGCTGATTCGGCATGAAGAGGCAAAGGTAGTGGTCGCCGGTGGCACCGAAGCGCCGATAATGCCCATCTGTGTCGCCGCCTTCAATGCCGCCCGGGCTTTATCCACCCGGAATGACGAACCCCAGAGCGCCTGCCGGCCCTTTGATGCCGAGCGTGACGGCTTTGTCCTCGGTGAGGGGGCGGCTATTCTGGTACTGGAAGACCTCAGCCACGCCCTCAAGCGGGGCGCCCCTATCCTGGCGGAACTTGTCGCTTACAGCGCCACCAGTGATGCCTTTCACCTTACTCAGCCCTCACCGGATGGTGTCGGTGCCACCAAAGCCCTGAACCGGGCCATGGAGAAAGCCGGCGTCAGCCCCAGCGAGGTTGACTATATCAATGCTCACGGTACCTCGACACTGTTCAATGACAAGACCGAAACCCACGCCGTCAAAAGCACGTTTGGCGAATTCGCCTACCGCATCCCGATGTCAGCCACCAAATCCATGACCGGACACCTTCTCGGTGCCGCCGGGGCTATTGAAGCCATACCTGGACTATGTGCCCCTCAAAGCCCGCCCGGCTAAAGTAAACACGGCCATATCAAATTCCTTCGGCTTCGGTGGGCATAACTCCGTGCTCATCTTCCGGCGGTACACAGAATAACTGCCTTCCAGTTCAGGTAATCAAAGGTAACGCCAAACTTAATGCGTTTGTTCCGGGGATAGTTTTCCGGTGGAAGCAACAACTGAGGTGCTAAAGAGGGGGCGACTAGAGTTTTTTAGCTTTGCCGGCGTTGCTGTCCAGAGACTGTAACTTCTGGCTCAGCTCATCAAAGGTCTTGTCCTGCGGCTCCTTGCCCAACTCCAGTCCATAGCTCAAGAAAAACTCGAGGAAATTGCGTAGCAGTTCCTTCATACCCTCGGTAAAATGCTGAAATTCCTTTTTGGTCACGTAGTCGGTTAGATCTCCCTTTGCCTCTTCTTTCAACTGGCTATCAATGAGAAAGTTAAGGAACTCGGAGCGGCTCATATCGCCGCGGTTCTGGTCTATCTTCCCGGCCACCTCAGCATCTATAATTAACATTCTCTTCTCTGCCACGCTACTCTCCTTGGTTATAACTTAAAAAGAATAACCTGAAGACCCTGTTATCCTCAGGTTATTTCCCACAGACCCTACCCCTGAAGTGG
>SMTZ1_10012209_pt1 | contig 16335 bp, 11 predicted proteins | sample DeeMarSWOR136_30_FD_25667 | JGI IMG/M metagenome (IMG submission 25667)
ATCCGCATACTGATCGAGGACTCACAAGCTGTAGGTGTGGAGACGGCCAAGGGGGAGATCATTAAGGGCCACTACATAATAGTGGCTCCAGGCCGTGAGGGGGCGACCTGGCTCTCAGAGGTGGCTCGCACACTGCACTTGTCCCTGTGCCGCAATCCTGTGGATGTCGGGGTGCGAGTAGAACTCCCGGCCGGGGTGCTGGCTCCTCTGACGGACCTGGTCTACGAGCCCAAGCTGATCTATTACTCACGGGCCTTCGACGACAAAGTGAGAACGTTCTGTGTGTGTCCCTATGGTGAGGTGGTGACCGAGTACGCTGACAATGTGATGACCGTTAATGGCCATAGCTATGCCGACCGGCGGACGACGAATACCAACTTTGCCCTCCTGGTCAGCAAATCCTTTACCGAGCCCTTTAAGGAGCCCATCGCCTATGGCAAATACATCGCCCGCCTAGCCAACCTCTTGAGTGGCAGTGTCATCGTCCAGCGCCTGGGAGATTTGGACCAGGGCCGCCGTTCGACGGTAGAGCGACTGGCGCGGAGTGTGGTCACCCCGACCTTAAGTGAAGCCACTCCTGGTGACCTGGGGTTGGTGCTGCCCTATCGTTACATCGTCAGTCTCTTGGAGATGCTCGAGGCCATGGACGAATTGGCCCCTGGCGTCTACTCTCGCCACACTCTTCTCTATGGCGTGGAGGTCAAGTTCTATTCCTCTCGCCTGCAACTGAGCAATTGGCTAGAGACCGAGGTGCGCAACCTCTTCGCCGCTGGTGACGGTGCAGGAGTGACCCGTGGGCTGGTGCAGGCCTCGGCCTCGGGCCTGGTGGTGGCGCGGGTGATCCTGTCCAGAGTGTGAAGGACATGAGGCGTTATTACCTGTGGACCATTGGCTGTCAGATGAACGAGGCCGACTCTTGGCGGATAGCGGAGGAGTTACAGAATCTTGGATATGCGGCGACCCGTCGGCCAGAGGAGGCCGACGTCATCGTCCTCAACACTTGCGTGGTGCGCCAGAGCGCCGAGGACAAGGTCTACGGCCGCCTGAGTTCCCTCAAACCCATTAAACAGAGCCGCCCCGAAGCCATCCTCGCTTTGATGGGCTGTGCAGTCCAAGAGGATACATCTTCCCTTCGTCAACGCTTTCCCTACGTTGACCTCTTCGTCAAGCCGTCTGACACTGAATCCCTCATTGATTCATTGATTTTATCGCCAGCCATGATGGTACGGCTGATCACCAGCGGCCAGCAACCAGCATTCAGCGTCCTGTGTCCTGTTACGTGCCGGTGACGCACGGATGTGATCACCTGTGCACCTACTGCATTGTCCGCCTGCGGCGGGGCCGTCAGCGCAGCAAGCGCCCCGTCGAGATCGTAGATGAGGTCCAGTGCCTGGTGGAACGAGGAGCGCGAGAAGTGACCCTACTAGGCCAGAACGTGGATGCCTATGGCCGTGACCTGCCCGATCAGCCCACTCTGGCCGGTCTGCTGGAAGCAGTCCACGAGATTGACGCACTGTGGCGCATTCGCTTCTTGACCTCCCATCCGGCCGATATGGCGGACGAACTTATCGAGGTTGTGGCCAATCTCCCCAAAGTCTGCGAGCACATTGAGATACCTGTCCAATCGGGGGATGACGAGATTTTGAAACGTATGTTGCGCCGATACACCATCGCCCAGTACAGGCAGTTGGTAGCCAAAATCCGCGAGCGAGTCCCCAACGTGGCCCTGGCTACTGATGTCATCGTTGGCTTCCCTGGCGAGACTGAAAAGCAGTTCATGAGTACCTACGACCTGCTTCGCGAGATCAGATTCGACGTGGTGCACATGGCTGCCTATTCGCCTCGACCAGGCACAGCCGCCAACCGCCTGCCCGATGATGTGCCACCCAAGGAGAAAGAGCGGCGGCGTAAAGTAGTGGAGGAGTTACAAGGACAGATTGCCTCGGAGATCAACGCCCGACTCCGGGGGCAGACGGTTGAAGTGTTGGTCGAGGAGAGACACAAGGGGAAATGGCGCGGGCGCACCCGGACCAACAAGTTGGTTTTCTTCGAGGGTGAGGAGGATTGGCAAGGCAAGTTGGCCCAAGTTCGGATCACCTGGACGGGACCGTGGTCCATGCAGGGCCGTCCAGCGGTATTGCCAAGCTTGCCAGATAGTGATAAAATAGAGGTAGGCTGAATCTAAAGAGGGAAACGCCGTGAGCTATTTTCGGGATACGGACCATCTCTACGAAGTGCTGGGAGCCCTCTTCACCCGAATGCGAGATGAAGAGGCCATCGCTGAAAAGCTCTTGGAAGGCGATCTGGTCATCAGATTCATATATACTGATCCCAATGGACAGGCCACTGTAGACCTGACCCAAGAGCCCATCACTTTCGTCCTGGGTGAGAGTGAACTGGAGCCTGACGTGGAGATGAGCCAATCGGCCGACACGGCTCACTTGTTCTGGTTGGACAAGGTGAATGTGCCCCGGGCTATTGCCACCCGCAAGATCGTAGCCCGCGGATCGGTGCCCAAAGCCCTCAAGCTCCTGCCAGCGGTCAAGCCCGCTTTCACCATCTACCCTGAGGTCCTACGAGAGCTCGGCTACGAGGAGCTCATTCCCCCGCAGAAAGCCATCACCAAGAAGCCTGCAAAAGCTGTCTTGGGAAAGCTCCTCAGAGGGAGACCCAAAGCCGCCAAAATGGACTACGCCGGGTTGAACGCCCATTATGTCCCCCTGGTTGAGGACGAGGCCCTGGCGGAAGAAATCCAGTTCGTGGAACAGGAGCTACCGTCCGAGGAGACGGCCTTGAAAATTGAGATGCTGCGCCGCATGACCCTCATCCGTGCCTTCGAAGAACGGCTGGCCCAAGAGTTCGCCCAGGGCAACCTGCCCACTGAGGCTGTCCATCTCTCTATCGGCCAGGAGGCTTGTGCTGTGGGGGCCTGCTTTGCTCTGCGTTCCAATGACTACATGACAACCACCCACCGGGGTCACGGTCACATGCTGGCCAAGGGAGCTGACCTCAAAGGCATGATGGCTGAGCTTTTTGGCAAGGCTACTGGATTATGTAAGGGTAAGGGGGGCTCGATGCACGTCACCGACGCCCGAGTTGGAGCCCTGGGAGCCAACGGGATTGTAGGCGCGTCGGCCCTCATCGCCACCGGCGCGGCTCTCTCGGCCAAGCAACGGGGCACGGACCAGGTAGCATTAGCCTTCTTCGGCGATGGGGCCACCAACCAGGGCATGTTTCACGAAGCTCTGAACTTTGCCGCCGTCTTCGACCTGCCAGCCCTGTACTTCATCGAGAACAACGTCTATGCCCAGTTCACTCGTGCCGACCGCCATACCAAAGTGGAGCGCCTCTCCGACCGGGCCGCAGCCTACGGCATCCCCGGCCTGAAGGTGGATGGCAACGATGTCTGGGCCGTCTACCAGGCCACCAAAGAGGCAATAGAGCGGGCCCGCTCAGGCGGAGGCCCCACCCTCATCGAGGGCCAGACCTATCGCATCCACGGCCACACCGAGGGTGAGTCGGCCGAATACCGCAGCACGGCCGAGGTGGAGGAATGGCGGGAGCGGGACCCTATCAGACGTTGGCGAAAACAACTTTTGGACAGCGGCATACTGACCGAAGAGCAAGCGATCACAATGGAGCAGGAAGCCAGGGAGGCGGTGGAAGAGGCCGTGGCTTTTGTCCAAAGCAGCCACGATCCTACACTGGAATCTGTCACCGAAGACATCTTCTCCCCAGAGCCTGCCTACCTGTACAGGGGCGAACTGAAGGTGCCGGCCACCCGCGAAGTAACCTGCTCCCAGGCTATCCGCGAGGCCCTGGCCGAGGAAATGCGGCGTGACCCAGCCGTCTACTTGCTAGGAGAGGATGTAACCACTGGCGGCTACTTCACCGTCACGGCTGGGCTGGCCGATGAATTCGGCCCGGACAGGGTGATAGATACTCCCATCAGCGAGTATGCTATCGTGGGCACATCGGTGGGCGCAGCTATGACCGGGCGACGGCCGATAGCCGAGATCCAGTTCAGCGACTTCCTGACTTGCTGCATGGATCCCATCATCAACCAGGCAGCCAAGCTGCGCTATATGTCTGGTGGGCAGTACCGCCTGCCTCTGGTGGTGCGCACACCGGGCGGGGCAGGTATCGGCATGGCCGCCCAGCACTCCCAAAGCCTGGAAGCCTTGTTGACCGGCATCCCCGGCCTGATCATCATCGCCCCAAGCACCCCTTACGACGCCAAGGGCTTACTCAAGAGCGCCATTCGCTCTAACAACCCGGTGCTCTTCTTCGAGAACAAGTTGCTGTACCTCAGCACAGGCGCTATCCCCGAGGGCGAATACCTAGTGCCTATCGGCGCGGCCGATGTGAAGCGCCCCGGGCGCGACGTGACACTGGTGGCCATTGGCCCGATGGTCAGCCTGGCCTTGGAAGCGGCGGAGGAGCTTTCCGCCGAAGAAGGCATTGAAGTTAAGGTAGTAGACCCGCGTACTCTGGTGCCGTTAGACCTGGCGGCCATCGTGCGTTCGGTGGTTAAAACGGGGCGATTGGTCATTGCCGAAGAGGGGCACCTGAACCATGGCTTCGGGGCCGAGATAGTGGCCCGCGTAGTTGATGTGGCCTGGGAGGCTCTGAAAGCACCCATCAAGCGCGTAGCGGCTATGAACACCCCCATCCCTTATGCCAAACCACTGGAGAACGCCGTGGTGCCTGATGCGGAGCAGATTCAAAAAACCGTGCTGGAGCTGTTCTAGAAACATTTGCCAGAGACCGAAATCGAACTGAACGAGGCCAGCACACTATAGGCGGCTGGGCGATACATTGTAGGCAGATTAGGGAGAGGAGGAGCGGGAGAGTATGGCTATAGACAACAGAATCCTGGTTGCCGACGGTACCCGTGGCACTGACTTTCTCCTACGGGACATGTTGCCAGAGGAAGAGACGAGGTGCGCTGTTGATGTGGTCCAGGGAGGAAGAGAAGCGCTGGAACAACTCAGGGAGCAGGGTTATGACATGGTCATCGCTAACATGCGCCGGCTGGACCCCACAGGATTGGAACTGGTGCAAAGGGTAAGGTCCATACACCGTACGACCCGCGTGATGCTCATGACCGCTTACGACTATGAGGAAGTGGGTGTGGAAGGCAAGCGGCGGTTTATTGTTTATGACCACCTCACCAAGCCTTTGCAGCGAGGGGAGTCCGTCAAATCAGCGGAGCGGGCGTTCGGAAAGATGGCCGTCAGCCAAAAAGGTATCCTGATCCTGTCCGATGAACGTTTGGCCGCCATTGCTCAGCAATTAGCGAACTTGCGGAGTGACATTGAGGCTCAGAGCGTCATTCTAGTCAACATTGTCGGCGATTTGATCACCTATGTGGGCCCCATCAAAGGTATGGATCTCGATTCCTTTATCCCGTTGGTAGCCATCGGCCTGGCAGCCTCCTCGGAAATGCGGAACTACTTCAATGAAAAAGAGCTGGGTTTCAACTTGAACTATCACGAAGGTGAGCGGTACGCCGTCTATTCAGCTAACGTCGGATCTGAATTGTTGTTAGTTATGCTCTACGATCACAACGTGCGCAAAAGCAAAGTGGGGACGGTTTGGTACTACTCCAAGCGAGCCATTGAGGATTTGCTGGAGACTTTGACGCCGCCCGAGCCGATAGGTGGCGAGTTGCTGGCCCAAATTGAGGAAGAGATCTTAGAGAAAGAGGGATTGGACCCGTTCAGCGCAGCCATGAAGGCCAAACCCCAGGTGTCGAGGCCAGAGCTGGCGCCAGTAGGCCTGGGGGAAGAGGGTGAGGGTTTTGGTCTCGAAGAAGCTATAGCGCAGGGACTGATTTCTCCTGACCTGCTGAGAGGGATGGATGAGGCCGTAGAACAAGAGCCCTTAAGCTCGGAAGTGGAGACAGAACCGGAATCCGAGTCTGAGCCAGTGACTGCGCAGGAGACAGAAGCACTAGCAGAGCAAGAGGCCGAAGCGGCGGCTATAGCCGAGACAGCCGACGAGGAGGAGCAAACTGATTCTCTGTTCACCGGCTTTGGCTTGCAGGAGGCGATAGCCAGAGGTCTTATTGACCCCGCGCTCTTGGGATTAGGGGATGCAGAAACTGAAAACGAAGCGTCTGAAAAGGAGAACTAGCAACGGCGTCGTCAGGAAGGCATAGGAGTTGGGAGGCTTGCCTTTCTTGACGTATAGATGCTTGATAAGGTTTATCCGCGAAAAACGGACTGATGGGCTAGAAGAGGAGAGGATCCATGGGGGAGATCCTCTCTCTTTTCTTCGCTGTCTAGTCGTGGGACGGAAGCCAGCAAGCCCTCCAGTAGCAGATAGCACCCCTATTCTAACAGCTCCTTTAGGCCCTTCAACTTGGCTTCCAGCTTTGCCACGCGCTCTTTCAAGGATTGCACTTCCTGGACAAGTGCTTCTTCGTCTCCGGTCGGTGGTGGTGTGGGGGGAGGAGGTGGAGGTGGCACGTCCCCGACCGTCACTAATTTGAACTTTTGATCCAAATGATCGTGAAAGGTCCCTGCCAGCATCCCCAACTTCTCGCAGATATCGCTAGGGATATTGGGATCCCGCACCCACACCGCGTGGGGCCCGCCTTCCCCGGGCCCATGATAGGCCCCGTTCCCCATCCCAGGGCCAACATCTCCATTCACGTTGGTGAGACCGTGGACGAAGTTGCGGTGCCAGTCGTGGGGATACACCCCAGTTGGTGGGTCGGGAGGATCGGGTGCGTCTGGCCAATAGAACGCCACATCAACATTGGCCAGGGGGCTGCCATCCTCGTTCAAGACCTGTGTAATGAGGGAAGAGTGGCCCGTTTTCTCCCACAGCTCCACCAGGCGGTACACCTTCTGTCCAGGACCAACTTCGGCTCGCCGGAAAGCGACACCGTACTTGGACTCAGCATAAGCAAGGTCTCTTTCACTGTATTGTAGATCAACTACCTTTATGTCCATTTCCCTCTCCTTTCTAGTTTAATGGAAGGTTGCTGGTAGTCTAATAGGATGACGTGCCATTCGACTATGCTCGTGGTAAGGCACCAGCTTGGGAATCCTAATTATCGGCTGCTCTGGTACCTCGTCCAAAATTGTGCAGCATCTCTATTATAACCCCCATGTATGACTTTGTCAACAGGGCGGGATTAGAAATCTTGGCCCAGTCCGCAATCGTACAAGGGACTTCATGGTCATGCCCCTGTATCATCGGTATAGCCCCGACTATTCCATGCAGTGACACGACTGAGCCTGGGGGCGCTATATGATGTGGTGCATTCAGTCATCACGACGATAGAGGGGCATTACCGAGCGCACAATCGAGGACGCCCGCATTTCTGACCAGCTTTGCCAGTCAACCAGAGTGGTGGAGCTCTGCATCTGAGGTGTTAGAGCGTTGACAATCTCGATACAGCGTTCACACCCGCCCAGGGATTTGCCTTGTCATTTTGAAGGAAATATGGTATGATATAGTTGTAGAGTCAAAGAATTTACGGAGGCCAGTGCTAGTTCAAGAAAGCGGATGTCCCTCGCAAACATTGTGGAGTAATCAAAGACAGCTTCCTGCGTTACTTATTGATGCAAGTGTCCCAGATTGGAAGGGTAGAGAATAAGGAGCAAAGAAACAGAACATGGACGGCGCTAAAGTACTCTACATTGAGGACAACGTAGAGAACCGTACTTTGGTAAAACGAGTGCTAGAAGTAGAGGGTTACGTGGTGCTGGAAGCGGACGGTGGCATAGACGGTCTCCGCATAGTTCGGGAGGAAGCCCCTGATTTGATTTTAATAGACATCAACCTGCCGGAGGTTGATGGCTACGAGATCACGACGCGGCTACGTCGAATGGAAGGCCTGAACAACATTCCTATCGTAGCCCTCACAGCTAACGTGTTGAAGGGTGATAGAGAGCGCTCGTTAGGCGCTGGCTGCGATGGTTATATTCAAAAACCTATTGATGTAGACCTGCTGCCAGCCCAGATCGCTGCCTTCTTCGCGCAAAATGCGTTCTGAGATGCGGTGTTAAATAGTAGGCGGGTTATGCGCATCCAAGGAAAGCAAAATGATGGGCTGCCAGGCTGCGCTGTAGAGCGGAGCATGGCGGTCTACTGAGTGATGCAAGGGGAGATGAGGGGGGCAAGAAGCCCCCTTTGTTGCATTATCCGCTCAAAGATAAAGAGCGATAGGTCACGAAACGATGATGAGCATTGACCCGACAGATGCATGCGTCCTGGTAGTTGAGGACAACGTTCACAGTTACGTGCTGATAGCACGCCTGTTGGCCTTCCTGGGCGTTAAACACCAGGATTGGAAACGTTCAGGCTGGCAAGTGTTGGAGTTTGCTGACACCATGCCCCGCGTAGATCTCATATTGATGGATATCCATCTGCCTTATGAGGACGGCTATGAAGCCCTGAGCAAGCTGCGTGCTCACCCTCGCTTTGCTGACACCCTTATCGTGGCCGTTACCGCCGAAGCCACGGTAAGCAACATGAAGCGAGCTCGAGCAGCTGGCTTCAACGGTTTCATCGGCAAGCCGATAGACCCCGACCGCTTTATCGAGCAAATGCGGGTGATTTTGCGCAACCAACCCGTTTGGGATCTAGGAGTCCCAACGCTCTCGGTAGATCAATCAAACGAAGTCCCATGAAGAATCGGTCTGCGACTGAGCAAGCAGAACCTACTATCAGCGCTACAACTGGAGTGCAGGGTGGCCTCGGTCGCACTCTACTGGCTGCTTTTTTGGTATTGGCCATCGTGCCTATGAGCACTATCAGTTTCATTGCCGTTCATAGGACACGGCAGGACATACGACAAGAACTGGTGACCAGGCTGACCGCTGTGGCTACACTGAAAGAGGCTCAGATTCAGCAATGGGTAACTGAACGAAGCCGCTACTTGGCTGTGCTATCTAGCAAACCAGACGTGCAGCAGGGAGTCATGACCTTGCTAGCCCAGCATCCCTCCAGCGCTGCTTACGACACATCTTATGCCAACCTGCGCGATGGCCTGCGTGCTGAGCTGACTCACGATTCCGGCTTTGCTGGCTTCTTGCTGCTGCACGGTGAGGACGGCGATGAAACGTTGCTGGAAGTAATGGCACCTCACAAACAGGTCGGTACGGATACAACCTGGCCAGAGGCAGAGGAAACCTCCGGCGACCGTCATGTTTCCTTGTCGTCGGTAGCCCCAACACTGGATGTCACCTACTCTATCCCTGGCCCAGAGGGGGGGGCGCTGGGACTCCTGGTCGGCCGTCTGGATCTCACAGCCTTGGATCAGATCATGACCGAGTCCACGGAGTTGGGAGAGACGGGCGAAACCTATTTGGTCACTCCTGCCGGGCAGTCTGTCCCATCTCTAGCTACCGCCGATGACACCTCACTTCCGGTGTTCCTTCACAGCCAGGGCATTGACGCTGCCCTGGCAGGGCACAGCGGCAGTGGACTATACGATAACTACGGCGGTCAGCCTGTTATCGGTGCCTATCGGTGGCTGCCAGAGTTGCAGACCGCTCTGTTAGCTGAACAGGCCCAGGCCGAAGCATTCGCTCCAGAAGACGGGCTAGCCACAATGTTAGTTGGGACCACTCTGTCTGTGGCTCTGCTCACTACCTTGCTGGCCGCCGTGGTGACGCGGCAGATAACGCGACCCATTGTGCGATTGACGATGAGAGCCGTGAAAATCGCCAATGGCGATCTGGAAGAGACAGTGCCGGTGGACCGCCGGGATGAGATCGGTATCCTGGCTCGGGCTTTCAACATCATGACCACCGAACTACGGGCTCTGTACAATGGGTTGGAGCAGAAAGTCGCTGAGCGGACTGCTCAACTTCAAGAGGCCAACCGCCGACTGCGCTACCGGGCCATGCAATTGGCCGTCAGTGCTGAGGTGGGGCGGGTGGCGACTTCAATTCTGGATCTGGATATTTTGTTGAGTCGCGTGGTCCAGTTGATCCGCGATTATTATCGTTTTGCCTATGTAGCTATCTTTCTGTTGGACGACACCAGTCAGTGGGCAGTGCTACGGGAGGGGAGCGGGGAGCTAGGGGACACATTGAAAGCCAAAGGGCAATGGCTGAGCGTGGGCGAACCTAGCCTGGTCGGCCAAGTGGCCGAGAAGGGTGAACCACAAGTGCTTGCTAAGGCTGATGTCCAGGATGGGTCCAGTTCCCACTTGCCATCTACCCACTCGGAAGCAGCTTTTCCCCTCAGAATCGGGGGGCGTACCCTTGGCGTGCTTGACATCCACAGCTTTCACGCCGACGCCTTTGACGAAGACGACGTCAAGGTGCTTCAAGGTGTTGCCGACCAGATTGCTATTGCCATCGAGAACGCCCGCGCCTATGAGCTAGAGAGAGAAGCGGCCAGACAGTTGCGGGAGGCCGAAGAGATGCGCCGCCGCTTCCTAGGCCATATGTCCCACGAGCTCCGTGAGCCGCTGACCAACATTATCGGCTTCTCCCGGGTGATCCTCAAAGGCATTGATGGCCCTATCTCCGACCAGCAACGCAGCGACCTAGAGATCGTTTACGCCAACGGCCAGCACCTGTTGGGCCTCATCAATGACCTGTTGGACGTGGCTCAGATCGAGGCTGGGCTGATGGAATTGGAGTTCAAGGAAGTAGACCTCAGGGAACTTATCCAAAGTGTGATGTCCACAATCAGTGCATTGGTGCGTGACAAGGATATCCAGTTACAACAGGAGATCCACCCTGAATTGCCGCGCATAGAGGCCGATGGGACACGGGTGCGCCAGGTTCTGCTCAAGTTGCTCTCCAACGCGGCCAAATTTACCGACCGTGGCTGCATCACCGTGCGGGCGTGGCCCAACGGCAACCAGGTCCAGGTGGCGGTAGCTGACACGGGACATGGTATGTCCGAGGAGGACCAGGAACGCGTGTTCGAGCGCTTTGAACAAGGCGAAAGCGGCGTTAAACATCCCCAAGGAAGCGGGTTAGGCCTGGCCCTGTGCAAGGAGTTCGTGGAGATGCATGGCGGTCGCATCTGGGTGGAGAGCCAAGAGGGAGTTGGTTCGACTTTCACTTTCACATTGCCGATTCGAAGGCAATGATTTTCCTTGGCCAGTTCCACCTCGTTTTAGTCATACCCAGCAGATATTGGGTCTGAGCTTCAGCATGCTGGCGGCCTTGCTGATCAAAACCTTCTAAACAGATGAGTAGTGCCATATGGGAGGGAATAGAGAATGGTCCTGGAAGCGCAGCAGATAGAGAGGGTCGAATCTGAGAATCGAGTTAGCCTGCTGGAGGCCAGAGAGCGGTTGGCTGTCCAGCGTGATGAATTGATAAGCCGCTTACGTAAGGTCTTGGAAGCCACGGCCTTCTCCCATCGCTTTATTTTGCCTCCGCGCCGTTTGCCACAAATCGCAAAAGCCGAGGCCGACGCCTTTCTGGACTTTTTGAAGACCGGCGACGCCGATAGGATCAGAGAGCAAGGGGCGGAGCGAGCCGAAGAGGGCCTGGGAGAGCAGGCCATGCTGCGCCTAGGGACAACCCTCAGAAAATTCTGTCGGGATTATGTGGCAGACGAAGCGTTTCGGGCAGCCGATGTTTACACGGACGCTTTGCTGGAGGGATTCGTGAAGGGCCGGGAGGCCATCGTCTTGAGGGAGCAAGAGCAGATTCGGAGAGCTCTCCAGAGGGTGATCAACCGCTACGCGCTACAACTGGCAACGGCGGCTGAGGTCTCTCACGCTGCATCAAGCATCCTGGATCCGGCGAGGCTCTTGCCTGAGATCGTGAACCTGATCCGTGATCGTTTCAGCTTTTATTATGTGGGCCTTTTCCTGTTCGATGAGAGCGGAGAGTACGCTGTTCTTCGTGCTGGCACCGGGGAAGCAGGCCGCCAGATGCTTGAAATGGGTCACAAGCTGAAGGTCGGTGGCACTTCGATGGTGGGTTGGTCTGTAGCCAACGCCAAAGCTCGCATCGCTCTGGATGTGGGCAAAGAGGCAGTACGCTTTGACAACCCGCTGCTACCGGAGACGCGTTCGGAGATGGCCTTGCCGCTCATCAGCCGGGGGCAGGTCATCGGTGCCCTCACCGTGCAAAGCACTGAAGTGGCTGCCTTCTCCGACGAAGACATCGCTGTGCTACAGACCATGGCCGACCAGGTAGCCAACGCCATCCAGAATGCCCACCTTTTCGAGGAGGCCCAGCGTCTGGCTCAGCGTGAGCGGACCATCAGCCAAATCACCAGCAAACTGCGTAGTGCTCTTGAGTTGGAGACCATCCTGCAAACTACGGTGCAGGAACTGGGCCAGGCCCTAGGAGCCTCGGAAGCCATCGTCCGCCTGGGCACAGAGAGGACGCTACTTTCACATCAGATAGAGGCAGAGCCAGGTGACGGAGACGTAAAGGTCTGACCCAGAGCCAGAGGAAGCGGCATGGAGGTATCCGGTCGTGACTGTGACCATTGCCATTAGCAATCAAAAAGGGGGGGTGGCCAAAACCACCACCTGCCTTTCGTTGGGGGCTTGTTTGGCCGAGAGAGGAAACAGTGTCCTCCTCATTGACCTGGACCCCCAGGCTAACCTCACCCTCTCCCTGGGATTACAGCCGGATCAGTTGCGCCGTACTGTGTGCGACGCTTTCCTGGGAAACAGCTCGCTGGTGAGCGTCAGCCAGGAGAGTCCACTGTTTGAGTTGGATTTGGTGCCTGCCAATCAGGAACTGGCTGTTCTGGACAAGATTCTCTATGGACGCCCGGGCTATGAGTTCCACTTGAATAATAGACTGGACGTCATGGACGAGCACCTTTACGACATTGTCCTGGTGGATTGCCCTCCCTCCTTTGGCACTCTGACCCTCAACGCTCTGACCGCAGCGGACTTGCTCATTATTCCTGTGCAATGCGAATATTATTCTGCCCACTCCCTCCGGCACGTTGTTGAATTGGTCCAACTGGTACGCCAGAAAACCAATCCCCGGCTGATCTATCGCGTTTTGGTGACGATGTATGACCGGCGTAACAGGATATGCCGACTCATTTTTGAACAGATGCAGAAAAGCCTCAATAAAGTCCTCTTTCAGACAATTATTGAGGTGGATACTAAACTTCGGGAGAGCCCGGTCTACGGCCAGCCGATTACCCTCTATGCCCCTAACACCCGAGGCGCCCAGCAGTACCGTGCCCTGGCTAAGGAGTTGATGAACCATGAGCGACAAAGATCTTCGAAACCAGCTTGAAGGGTTGTTTTCAGACATCGCTCTCGAACTGGAAGCAGAGAAAGAGGAAGCAGTCGTTGGCCCCCTCGAAGCCGAGCCAGCCGAAGCCGGGTTGCTCGTGGCAGCGCCCCCTCCTGAAGCTGGATTGGAGCCCGAACAAATCGCCAAAGAGATGCCTCTGGACACTGCTAAAGAGCGAGAAGCCGCTCCCATACCCGTTTCTACAGCCAAGCCCCCCCCTCGTTTGACGATTGGAGGGAGCATCCGGACGCAATTGTTAGTATTGTTGTTGGGCTTGACCACCATCTCGGTGCTGGCCGTTGCCTATCTGGGTGTCAACTCTATCCAGAGAATGGGACAAAGTGCTCAACAGACCAGCGGTGAGGCGCTGCGCGCTCAGGCCGAAGAATACCTCCGCCAATTGACTGTCGGTGACGCTCAGAGGAATGACCTCATCTTGAAGAGGATACAACAAGACGCGGAGAATGTAGCCCAGTACGCCGCAGGCATTTTCGAGAAGCCAGATGTCTTCGCTGGTGGAGCCTACTGGCAAGCCGAGGATCACATGTTCATGGGAGAAAACGGGCAGTATATCAATGGTGAAGATGATGTCTGTAGCGTCTTTGTACCCAACTTTGTCGACATAAGCGATGAACTGCTGACAGCCCTGGAGTCAGGTGCGTATCTGGATTTCATCTTTCCCCCGATCTACGAGAGCGATCCCAATACGGTAGCTATTTACCTTGGGACGAAGCAGGAGACAACTCGGTATTACCCCAACATCAACCTGGGAACCATTCTCCCGCAAGACTTTCAAGTTACCCAGCGCCCCTGGTACACCAACTCCACCTTGGAGAACAACCCGGAGAGAAAGGCGATATGGGCGCCAGTGTATGAGGATGCGACCGGTAAAGGCTTGATGGTCACAGCAGCGGCCCCTATTTACACCAGCCAGGATGAGTTCGTGGGTGTCGTCGGTATTGATGTCACCCTGGAGGACATCAGCGCCAACGTTGAGGCGACTCGGTTGCTCGGCAGTGGCTACTCTTTCCTCGTTGATGACACAGGACACGCCATTGCCCTCCCGGAGCAGGGCTATCGGGACATCCTGGGACGTGCCCCTAAGCCCGACGAATTTGGGACAGACCTGAGTGAGATCAAAACGGAATTCGCCTCCGTATTGGCCAAAATGATGGCTGGCTCGACTGGCTTTGAGACCTTGGAGGTGGGCGGAAAGGAACTGTTTGTTGCCTATGCCCCTCTGCGGAGCACGGGATGGAGCCTGGCCAGTGTCGTTGAGGCAGGAAGAGTGCTCCAGGCCGTGGCCGCTTTGCAAGAGGAATTGGAAACCTCGACCAAGTCACTGGTACTGGCACGCATCTTGCCCGTTGGCGGAGGCATTCTTGCCATCATGGCGTTAATTGGTCTCCTGTTGACCAGGCGCCTGGCTGACCCAATCCAAAAACTGGCAGCAGCGGCTCAGCGGATTGGGGCTGGTCAATGGGATGCGCCGCTCCCCCGGACGGGCAGTGACGAAATTGGCGTTCTCTCTCAAGCTTTCGCCACTATGATCGGGCAGTTACGTGAACTGATGGAAGGCCTGGAGCAACGTGTGGCCGAGCGTACACGCGAACTGGAACGCCGCGCCGTGCAATTGGCCACAGCAGCCGAGGTCTCTCGCGCGGCCACTTCGGTGCTCGACCCCGACGAACTGGTGCGCCAGGCAGTGGACCTCATCCACGACCGTTTCGGCTTCTACTACGTTGGCCTCTTTCTCCTCGACGAGACCAAGCGCTGGGCCGTGCTGCGGGCCGGTACTGGCGAGCCCGGTCGTCAGATGCTCCAAGCTGGTCATAGGCTCCAAGTCGGTGCAGAGTCCATGGTGGGCTGGTGCACGGCCAACGTCCAAGCTCGCATTGCCCTGGACGTCGGCGAGGAGGCCGTGCATTTCGACAACCCGCTGTTGCCGGAGACGCGGTCAGAGATGGCCTTGCCCTTGATCTCCCGTGGTCAGGTCATCGGTGCCCTCACCGTGCAAAGCACTGAAGTGGCTGCCTTCTCCGATGAGGACATCGCTGCCTTGCAGACCATGGCCGACCAGCTCGCTGTGACCATTGATAATGCCCGTTTGTTCAGGGAAGTCCAGTCCAGCCTGGAAGAAGCACAGGCCATTCACCGACACTATTTGCGAGAAGCCTGGGAGGGTTTCACATCGCTCCCCGGGGACAGATTGAAATGCCAATACGCCAAACCCGGCGCGACCTCATCCGAAGAAGCCTGGTTGCCGGCCATGACTGAGGCTGTGCAAAAGGGAGATGCCGTCACCGCCGCCGACGGAGGGGAAGGCATGGAACTGGCGGTGCCCATCACTTTGCGCGGCCAGACCATTGGCGCCCTGGGCCTCCGGCGGGACGACGAGGAGGGCGGCTGGACAGCAGATGACGTCGCCGTGGTACAGGCTGCAGCCGAACAGATAGCCCTGACCCTGGAAAACATGCGTCTCTTTGACGAAGCCCGACAGCGTGCCCGACGCGAGCAGATGATCCGCGAAATCACCACTAAGATGCGCGGTTCCACCGACCTGGATACCATCTTGCAGACAACAGTCCAGGAACTAGCCAAAGTGTTGGGTACATCACGCACCTTTGTGCAGTTGGGCACAGACTCGCAGTCGGTAAACAGTGAAGGTAAAGGAGGTCAACCAAATGGACACCAGGAAAGCCGATGAAACGACCAGGGCAGAGCTCAGGGGGGATGCTCGAAGGGTGGAGGCCAATCGGTCAGCTATCAGCCGGCGCACGTTCCTGTGCTGGACCGCCAGGGTTGGCGCAATGGCTGCTCTGAGCGCCTTCTTGCCGGGCTGTGGACCATCTGAACCTGAGCCAACACCGACACCAACCCTGACCAAGCCACAAGAGTTAGTCATGGGCAGTGCGGTGGACATATACACGATAGACCCGGCTGTGGGCTTTGACACCGCTATCGGCAGCAGCCTGAAAGGGCTCTATGATGCCCTTTTTCGGCACGTTGGCAATCCCCCTCAAGCGATACCTTGGCTGGCTGAGAGCTATGAGGTCTCGGAGGATGCCACAGAGTGGACCTTCAAACTGGTAGAGAACGCCGTTTTCCATGACGGCTCTCCGGTGACCGC
>SMTZ1_10003268_pt1 | contig 16332 bp, 11 predicted proteins | sample DeeMarSWOR136_30_FD_25667 | JGI IMG/M metagenome (IMG submission 25667)
AAGGAAAGGAAATTCCCCGGGCTGTTGTTATCGGCAGTCGGGAGTTCGTCATAGAAGAGGTCGTTTCTCAGAAAAGAGTGCTTGACCAGAAGAGTGGAAAGAGGTTTGAGGTCTTTGACTGTCGGATGGAAGGGAAAAAAGTAAAGATCAAGCACTTCGAATCAGGCGAATGGGAAATCTCTTTCCCTGATGAGACCTGATTTTTTTCCGGATTGCTCCCCTTTGTTTGAACCTTTTCCCCTTTTCTTACGTTTACACTGGAGAAGATACTGATCATAAAAAAAGTATTGGATTACTTTCCTCTAGAGGATAGACAATGAAAAAGAGGCTTTTTTTATATTTGACATTTTCTTTTTCGTTGATATCCATTCCCCGGGTATCTCTCTCTGCTCCTCAGGAACCCTTCAAGATCCCCATGCTCTCCCAGGCGCCGAAGATTGACGGAGTCCTGGACAACCCTCTCTGGGAGAAGGAGGCCCTGAAGATCGAAGATTTTGTCCAGTTCACTCCCAAGGAAAACGGGGTGCCTTCCGAGAGAACCGTTGCTTATATAGGATACAACAGGAAAAACCTGTATATCGCCTTCCGCAGTTTGGAAAAGGACCCCAAGAAGATCAGGGCCACCATCACCAACCGCGACAACATTATCGATGATGACTGGGTGGCCGTCTTCCTGGATACCTTCAACGAGAAGCGCCGGGCCTTCACTTTCATCATCAATCCCGTAGGAATTCAAATGGACCTGATCCGGACCGAAGAAGGCGGGAATGAAATGATGGACGACAGCTGGGATACCGCTTTTTTTTCTGACGGAAAGATCGACGACCAGGGCTTCACCGTGGAGATGGCGATTCCTTTCAAGAGCATCCGTTTTCCTGATAAAGAGGAAAAGATCTGGGGGCTCCTTCTGGCCAGAAACATCGCCCGCAACGGAGAGATCGTTTCCTGGCCTGTGATTTCCAAGTCGATCCCCGGACTTATCTGCCAGGAACGCGAGATCAACATCCAGGGTGAGGTGGAAAAAGGGAAAAACTTCGAACTGATGCCCATCTTTACCTCCCTTCAAAACAAGGGGGAGAAAATCGATTTTCAGCCTGGCGGGAACTTCAAATGGGGCATCAGCTCTGATATAACCATGGACCTGACCGTCAACCCGGATTTCAGCCATATCGAGGCGGACGCGCCGCAGGTCGATATCAACCGGAGGTTTGCGCTCTACTACCCTGAAAAACGACCTTTTTTCCTAGAAGGAATGGAGATCTTTCAATTTCCCCAGGTCGAGATGGTCTACACCCGGAGGATAATCGAGCCGCTCGGAGGAGCCAAGCTGACCGGAAAGGTGGGCCGGTTCACCTACGGGCTTCTTTCCGCCTACGACACCAGCCCGACCGAAAGTCTCTGGGAAGTCCACAACAGAGGAGTCAGTGGCGGTGATAATGCCCTCTTCAATGTTTTCCGCATGAAGACCGATGTCTTCAAGGAGTCTTACGTGGGTTTCTGTCTGGCCGATAAGGAGATCGACGGCTCGTATAACCGGGTTATCGGACTGGACGGCCAGCTCAAGTTCAATAACCGTTTCTTCCTTTCTTTTCAAGCCATAGGTTCCAAGACAAAGTATGGTGAGGAGGAGACAGGCATCATCCCGGCTGTGTACGCCGATTTCTCCTACTTTTCCAAAAACTGGACCGGAGGACTGTACTGGATGTCCATGCATCCCGAGTTTGAGGCCTCTTCCGGGTTTGTCAACCGGGTCGACTATAAGACATTGGGGACCTACACTTCTTTCCGGTTTTATCCTGAGAAAAAATACCTGAATCAGGTTCAGCTGGGATTCAACGGGGGAATGAGATACGGATATTTTGACCAGACCCTGCAGGATGAGTGGGCAAGGGCCTATCTCCATCTCCGGTTCAACGAGTTCAGCATGATGGAAGCTTCTTTTGCCAGCGAGATAGAGCGCTATGGGGGAGAAGATTTCAGCCTCAACAGTTTGAGCCTGAACGGCGAGACCAACCTCATCAAATGGCTCTACTTCGGATTTTATTTCGGGACAGGCCACATGATCTATTATGATCCTGACGATTCTTTCCGTGGCTGGAGCAATACCTATGAAGTCTATGTGAACCTCAAACCCAGCAAAAGACTCCAGGTCAGTTTGAGTCTCAGTAAGCAGACTTTCTGGGAGGAGAGAGGAGGAGAGCAGGTTTACGATTTCAACGTGCTGCGCACGCGGACAACCTACCAGCTCTCTAAGACACTGTCTTTAAGGGCGATAGTGGATTACAACCATTTCGATGAGGAAATTTACGGAAGCTTCCTGGTCAGCTGGATCCTGAGGCCGGGCACCGTGTTCTTCCTCGGGATCGACAACAATTTCCTGAAAGATGAATTCGGAAATTACGGCCAGACCAATTACAGTCTGTTCATCAAGTTCTCCTACTGGTGGAGAATGTAAGCCAGACACATGTCCTCTGAGTGGGACAGAAAGCAGTCCTTGAATTAAAAATCCCTGCCTGATATCATTGGCACAATTTTTGCACAAAAATATATTAGAGGGCGTAACTCCAGATTTCGGGATGCGATACACACGGTGGAAGAGAATTGTCTGAATCATTGAGGATGAAACGTATCGTGCGAATGGACCGGTCCTGATCGATCCAGAGATTTTCAACTTGAAGATACAGGAGTCTTGATGAAAGAACGCCGAAGTCAGAGGCGGATGAAGAAGTATTTGATCTCCCTCCTTCTGGGTGCTGCCCTGGTTTCTCCTTCCATCCTCTACTCTCAGCGTGTTTATCTCAAACCCGCATTGGGGATCACCCTGGGAGGAAAGGTGTTCGATGCCTGGAGCCCGACCACAGGCTCTTTTGATGTGAGCGTCATCCCGGGCAAGAAATCAAGCGCGGCGCTGGACAGCTCTCTGGAGCTGGTTTTTCAGCTCGTGCCCCAGCTGAGTTTTTCCCTGGGAGTCGGATACATGTATAACATGGAAGGCATCTACGGGAGTGAAGGGCAGTTCAGTCCTCCCGAGGCCAGCGGCATCGTGGATTTTTCTTACAATCCCTGGTTGAGTATGCCCGTCTATTCTTTGTGTTTCACTGCCGCGTATTCTCATCCGATAAAGCGCGAAGCTCGGTTGGTTTTTCTTGCCGGTGTGGGATATTACTTCGGGAAAATCACCTGTCTCGACGGAAACTACTTTTACAGAACCCTGGATTCACTCTCCAATTGGAGCCGCAGGGACTGGGAATTCAAAAGTGAAGCCAGCGCGATTGGCTATCATGGCGGTGTCGGATTGGAGATCGACATCGACCTGGGTACGACTTTTTTTGCTGAGGTTCTCTACAGGAAGGCAGGCTTCCAAGATTTTGAAACGGCGGCCACGACTGCGGATATGCTGGAAGAAGGAGCAGGCGTACTAGAAGGCGGCTCAACCTTTTTCTATGCGAAAGGGATAAACGGCGGAGAAGCTCTGGGAGACATTGATTACACCGTCTCCCGCATCAGACTTTCAGGTTTGGTTTTCAGAGTTGGATTGAAGTTTCTATTCGGAAGGAAGCGTTTTATTTAACTTGTCCACCGGGTTGAGTATAATAAGCGCATGAGTCTGCGCTTTCTGGAAGAGACGGAGGAGTTTCAAGGATTCCTCCGGGCAATACTGCAGGGAGAAAAGGGGTTAAAAATCACCGGGCTTATCGATTCAGCCAAACCCTACTTTCTCACCAGCCTGGCCCAGAGGTTGAAAAGAAGGGTCATCTTCATTCAGCCTTATTCTTCTTCGTTGTTGCGCACAGATGAGCAGTGCCGTTTTTATCTATCCCAGTATTCCTCGAAAATACACCTGAATTCTCTGCCCTCTCTTTCCGAGAATCCCTACCATGAGATATTGCCGCCTCTTGAGTCCATCTCCTTGAGGATGAGATTTTTTCATGACCTGTTGCATCATCTCCCCTCGCTGGTCGTGACCAACCTTTTCGGGCTTCTCAAGCCTTTTCCCGCTCCGCAGAACCTGGAGCGTCTGTTTATCGAGCTGGAGACAGGCCAGGAGATGGGCCGCGACAATCTTCTCAGAAACATTGAAGAGTACGGATATACGCGCGAGGATCTTGTCAATTCTTCCGGTGAATACGCCTGGCGCGGGGGCGTGGTCGATGTCTTTTCTCCCTGGCATTTCTACCCTTATCGGGTCGAATTCAGCGGAGAAGAGGTCGCATCCATACGAGAATTCGAGCCTTCCACCCAAAGATCGATAAAAAAAGTCGAGCGGCTTCTTCTTCCCTCTCTCAGAGAGACTCCCAGCTCTCCCGGGTTTCTCAGGGAATGGGAGGAGCTGGCCAAGAGCCGGGCGGAGACTGCGTCCTGGAAAGACACCTGGGATAAGATCGCGCGGGTCAAGCAGGGAGATCCTTTTCCTTCCTTTTATTATCTCTCCCTTCTTCATAGAGAGCATTTTGTGCCTTTCACCGAGTATCTGAAGAATTTTGTTTTTATCGTCGACAACTTTGAGGAAGTGGAAAAGGAATGGGAGGAAACAACCAAGGATTTAAAAGATCAGTACTCGGAGCTTAAAAAAGATAAAAAGTTCGCGCTTGCTCCGGAAGAGATATTTCCGGGTTCCCTTTGGGAGAGAATAAAGAAAGAGGCGATCCGCTGGTGTGAATTCGCAGCCAGGAAGGCAGGGAAGACCTATCATTTCCCTTTCCAATCCGTCCCTCACTTCAAGAACAAGATCCCCTTCTTTCTTCAGTATATGAAGAAGTTGCAGGAAGAGAGGGATAGGTGCTTCATCTATTTTTCGAGCTCCGACGTTCGCAGGAAGTTGGCCGGGCTTCTTTCTGAGCATCAGATACTGCATCTGGAATCCTCCAATCCGTTTGATTTCCCAAAGGATGGGGCGGTGGTGCTGCTTGTGGGCAACATGGAGAGGGGATTCAGCTACCCGAAGGAGAAGGCCAGCTTTTTCTCGGAAAAGGATATTTTTACCGAAGAAAAAGTCATCGTCTCCCGTCCCCGGGTCAAGCCCTTTCTGTCGCATTTCCAGGACCTCAAAGTCGGCGACCATGTCGTCCATACGGATTACGGGATCGGGATTTTCAACGGGTTGATCCGACTGGATGTGGACAGGAATAACCGGGAATTCATTGAGATCATTTACAGGGATGAAGATAAGCTGTTCGTTCCGGTCGAAGACCTCAGCCTGGTCCAGAAGTATTCAACGATAAGCACGGGCAATCCGCTTCTTAATAAGCTCGGAACCCTGACCTGGGAAAGGACCAAGGCCAGGACCAGAAAAGCCATCGAGAAGATGGCCAAAGAGCTGCTCCATCTTTATGCCCAGAGGAAGACAGTCAAGGGATTCACTTACAGCCTAGGCGGTGCCTGGCAGTCTGAGTTTGAGAGGACATTCAAGTACGAAGAAACAGAGGACCAGCTGAAGGCCATAAAAGAGATCATGAATGACATGGAATCCGAGGCTCCCATGGACCGCCTCCTCTGCGGGGATGTGGGATACGGGAAAACCGAACTGGCCATACGAGCATCCTTTAAAGCTGTGATGGACGGAAAGCAGGTGGCTGTCCTCTGCCCGACCACGGTTCTGGCCAGTCAGCATCTGCAGACATTTCGAGAAAGAATGATTCTCTTTCCTCTTCGAATAGAAGGGCTCACCCGGTTCCAGACAAAAGCTAAACAGAAAAAGATCATCGATGATTTAAAAAAAGGGCTGGTGGATATCGTCATCGGGACTCACCGCCTGCTCTCCAAAGATATCCATTTCCATGACCTGGGTCTTTTGATCGTCGATGAAGAGCAGAGATTCGGCGTCAATCACAAAGAAAAAATAAAAAAGATAAAGGCCAACATCGATGTCTTGACCATGAGTGCCACTCCTATTCCCAGGACACTGAACCTCTCTCTCACCAGCCTCAGGGATATCAGCCTCATCGAGACTCCCCCCAAGGATAGACTGGCCATTCACACTGTGGTGACTCCTTTTAGCTGGAATCTCATCGCTTCGACCATAAAAATGGAATTGGCCCGGGAGGGACAGGTCTATTACATCCATAACCGAGTGGAGGACATCGAAAAGGTGGCCCGGGTGATCGAGAAATTCGTTCCCCAGGCCAGAGTCGCTGTCATCCATGGAAAAATGATGAGCTCAACGCTTGAGAAGAGGATGATTGATTTTATCAACAGGGAATACAATGTCCTTGTTTCGACAACTATAATCGAGAACGGGATCGACATCCCTCTTGTCAATACCCTCATCGTGGAGCGTGCGGACCTTTTTGGCCTGGCCCAGCTTTACCAGCTCCGCGGGAGAGTGGGCCGTTCCTCCCGTCAGGCTTCTGCCTATTTTCTCGTCCCTCCTTTTACCGAACTCACGAGCCAGGCCAGAGAACGTCTGAAGGCCCTCCAGGAGTTTACAGAGCTGGGGTCAGGATTCCGCCTGGCGGCCAAAGATCTGGAGATCAGAGGGGCGGGTAACTTTTTAGGGTCCGAACAGCACGGTTATATGGAAACAGTTGGCTTCGATTATTACATGCATCTTCTGGAGCTGACGATCAGAGAGCTGAAGGGTGAAGCCCTGGACGAAATAAAGTGTGAGATCAACCTGAGAGTGGATGTGCGTATTCCCGAGGATTATCTTCCTCAGATAAACCTGAGGCTTAATCTCTACAAAAGGATCTCTTCGGTAGAGAATCCCGGTGAAATAGAAGAAATAAAACAGGAAACAAAGGATAGGTACGGGCCTCTCCCCCCAAGCGTAAGGAACCTCCTTCGCTACGGCATGATCAAGATCCTGGCTCAAAAAATAAAGATCCGGTCCATTGACCGGGTCGGGAAGCGGGTCGTGTTCAAATTTCTTTCCTCATCACCGGTCAACCTGACACGCCTGACCAGGCTTGTCAGGAGCTATTCAGGATCGATCACTCCCCAGGGTGTGATGAGCTTGACCATCCCTGATGAGAAAGAGACTGCGATCATGGATGAAACGATAGGAATATTGAAGGAGTTATCTTTAATGTAATATAATAACCTAGGTGAAGATGATGAAACTGTTGACGGTGAGAAACATCCTGTTATACCTGCTCATGACGGGATTTACTCTGTTTTTGTATACCAGCTGTGAAATTCCGGAATCGTCTGAGGGAAACGCCGGATTCAGCCTGACTGATGCCCAAAACAGGAAAAGCACGATACTTAAGATAGGAGACACTCTTTACTCCAACTCAGACTTTGAGAAGTATGTGCGCGCCACTCTGGGAGAGGATCAGGAAGCCTTGACTGTAGTCTCATTAAGCCGCCTCTTCGATAATTTTGTCGATGAAAAGATCCTGCTGCATGCCGCTCGAGCTCAGAACATGGTCCTGACTGAAAAGGAAAAAGAGGATTATCTGGCGAAATTATCCGATGAACTCAGCACTGAGGATCGTGATGTCTCTCTCGATGAGGGGGATAGAGATTTCCTCTTGGAGAGGCTGCTCATCGAAAAATACACCTATGAGCTTGTCCGAAACCTTGAAGTTGAGGAGGATGAGATCAAGGGGTATTACGAGCTTCATCGAAGGGATTTTTTACAGCCGGAGAGAGTCAAAGTGAGCCAGATTTTGCTGGAGACCGAGAGTAAGGCCATAGAAATACTGGAAAGAGTCAGGAATGCGGATGAGGAAGGCTTCAGAAAAATGGCGCGTGATGAATCGGTCGGGCTGGAGGCTTTAAAGGGAGGGGAGATGGGCGTTTTTGAGATGGGCCAGCTTCCCTTTGAGATGGAGAAAGTCATATTTTCGCTTCAGGAAGGAGAATTAAGCCCTGTGGTGAAAACCTCTTACGGCTATCATATTTTCAGAGTCGACAAAAGGCTTGACCCAAAGCTGATCTCTGAGGAAGAAGCCTCAGCCTCCATCCGGGAAAAAATTCTCAACCGCAAAATCGAAGAGCGAGTCTCCAGGCACCTGGAGGATTTGAAGTTGAGCCTGGTGTGGAGTTTTTATCCGCTGAATCTTCCCTTCCCCTATCAAAGGATTGACATATGAAAACTGCGAAATTTTGCCTTCCCTTTCTTCTGTTGTTCTTCACTGTGGCCTCCCTTTATGACCAGGAAATCGTCGAAGAGATCGTTGCCATCGTCAATGATGATATCATCACTCTCTCTGAGTACAGGACTGAATTTCAGTCCAATTATCAGGCCCTCAGGACCCAGTTCCAGGGAGAAGAGTTTGACAGACAGTATGACTACCTCAAGAAGAATCTCTTGAACCAGATGATCACGGATGTTCTCTTGATGCAGGAGGCCAAAAAAATGGAGGACTTCAACCCTGAGGAACAGATGAAGATCTACATAGACAACTTGAAAAAAGAAAATAACATAGAGTCGGATGAAGAATTTATCCGCATCCTGAGACAGCAGGGAATGGATTATGACGAATGGAGGAAGATGCTCAGGAACAACATACTCAAGGAAGCTGTGATCGTCTCCCAGGTCCATCGCAGTATCGTGGTCGATGAATCAGAGATAGTCAGTTATCACAAGAGCCATCCGGAAGAATTTACAGAGCCCCCAGAATACACGCTGAAGGCCATCTATATCTCTTCAGATAATGAGGTGGAGGCATTAAAGCGGGAAATCATTGGAAAGATCGCGGCCGGTGAAGAATTTGGATCGCTGGCCAGCCAGTACTCCACAGGACCAGAGAAAGATGCCGATGGAGATTTGGGAACCTTCAAGAAAGGGGAGCTGGCGGAGGACCTGGAAGGAGCGGTGGAGAAGTTAAAGGTGGGAGAGATAACACCCTGGATTCAGTTCAGGAATGGCTGGTATTTGCTGAAACTGGTGGAGAAGAAGGAATCGCGTTTGCGGACATTCGAAGAAGCCCGACGGGAGATAGAGCAGAGGCTTTTCAGCCAAAAGGCCCAAAAGAGGTTCGAAGAGTTCATGAAAGAACTCAGAGCAAAGAGCTATGTCAAGATCCTCAAACCCAATCCTCTCGGTTTTTAATGGGGTCAGGGCTCGACATTAGACATTAGGTAGAAACCTTAGCAAACTCCAAAGCCCAAGAAACAAGAGAAAAAAATCTACTTCCTCGTTGAAGAGATCTTATCTTGAATTGACGATGTCTAATGTCGAGCCCTGACCCCATCAAGGAATGAAGATGGCGGCGGCAAATGCCGTTGTCCACAAACCCTTTTTCCCCTTGGCTGTCTGGGTGATATTTCTTGCCCTCACTGTCAATTTATCAGACAGCCTGTAGAGCTTTTTTTCTTCGTCCCAGATCTGGCGGGTATCGAAGTGCACGCCCAAAGTGGTGGCCAGCATGTAGGCTGCCAGGTCTTCGGCATACTGACCCGCTTCCTTCTCTTCCTGACCGAAACCATGGTGTTCAGAGAGATAACCGTAGAGGTTGGGATTGTTGGGGCGGGCCAGGCCTACTGAAGCCGATATCATGCGGTGGGCTTCATCGGTCGAGCATTCGCTCATCACTAAAAAGACAATCTGTCCCGGCTTGAGGTATTTGAGCCCTTCTTCCCTGGATACGAGTTTGCAGTGAGGGGGGAAGATGCTCGAGACTTTAACCAGATTGAAAGGGGCGATTCCTGCCGCTCTCAAAGCCTGCTCAAAGCTGGCCAGTTTTTCCTTATGCTGTCCTTTTCCTTTAGTCAGGAAAGCTCGAGCCGGTATGATAGCACTCATTGTATTTTCATTCCTCTGAAAAAATGGAAGGATGCAATGTCTTGCTCCGGTTGAGCGAGATGGGAAGAAATAATGCCACCTTCTTATTTTTTCTCTGGGCTAAGAGGCTCATCAGGTTCGAAATCTATATCCCGGGACACTTCCCACTCTCCGAGAAGAGCATACCGGGATCCCTTATATTTGACGAAAAGCTTAACGGTGGCACTCCATACGGGATTGTTTTTGAAGTCATTGAGACGTTTTCCTTCAGCACCATAATTGCTGGTCATAGTGATGATATCGCTCACTTCTCCGGGCATAAGGGGCTTTTTTGACAAGGCTGAATAAAGATCGTCACCCTGGACTTCCTGTATTCCCCTCACTTTGAAGATAGCGTTGAAGTAGACATGTTTGATGGCCTTTTCCGTGAGATTCTTGATCCGGAAGGATATTTGAGGGACCAGAGTCAGTTTTTCAGGCCAGGGAGAATAGTATTTCTTTACCCATTTTGAGCTGAAATCCAGGACTTCAAAATAGTTCTTGAGCTCTTCTGTGTTGGGGATATCTCCGCACGCTGTCGGGAAGAAAGTCAGAGCCACTACGGCCAGGATGAGAACGATAGCGGAAGATGATTTTGTCATTTGTTTTCTCCTTAAGTTAAATATAATTGATGGCCGGAAATTATTCAATCTTTTTCCCCCGTGTCTTTTTGCATTTTTCTAAGATTTTGGGTATTTTGGAAATAAGATGAAAGACAGGATTTTGCGGCTTAACCTGTACATCGGGCTGGGAATCCTCGGCTGTTCAGCTGTTCTTCTCGGGTTTGAGGTTTACTTTATCAAGACCTGGTTCTTTTCCCTGGCCTGGTGGTCTTTCATCCTCATCATGGATAGCCTGAACTACCGGAAATCAGGGAATTCCCCTCTTTCAGGACCTTTCCATGAATTTCTTTTCATGATTTTTATATCTGTTTTCGTCTGGCTGGTCTTTGAGCTATTTAATTTGAGGCTGAACAACTGGAGCTACCACGGCCTTCCGGAGAGCCTGTTCTTGAGATGGCTTGGATATTTCATCGCCTTCGCCACCGTGATGCCAGCAATGAGGGAGATCTCCCTTTTCGCGGGGAGCCTGCTGAAGCATAAGAAGCTCGCCCTTTTCCGGTTGCGTCCGACGCCTGTTCTCTTGAAGGGGTCCCTTGTTTTCGGGATCGTCTGTATCGGTCTGGTTATTATCTGGCCCCGCGCCTTTTTTCCTCTGACCTGGCTCTGCTTCATTTTTTTGCTGGAACCCTTGAATATTTGGCTGGGTAATGAGTCTTATGTGAAGGATATGGACAGGAAGGATTGGGCCAGGTTCTGGAGCTGGGTTTGGGCCGGGCTGGTCGCGGGAATTCTATGGGAATTCTGGAATTTCTGGGCCAGCTCCCATTGGGTGTATCACCTGCCCTATCTCGATTTCTGGCGGCTCTTCCAGATGCCTGTTTTTGGCTACACCGGATTTCTACCCTTTGCTCTGGAGGTTTTTGCCTTTTACCATATTTCTCTATCCCTGTACAGAAAATTGAAAGGGAAAGTTTTTCTCAAATGTGTGATTTTCGTGCTTCTGCTTTTTGCCTACGCGGGAGCCTTTTTTCTGATCGATAAGTTCACCCTTAAATAAGATGGCTCTCTTCACGATAGTATGGGTAGCTTCATGGATAAAAATACACGGAAATGGCGTCGCTCCCTTCAGATTTTTAACGCCATTCCCTCACCGTCCCCCCTTAGTGGCTAAGCGAAGGGCAGTGGGGGGAGAAAACCGTTTGAAGGCGGAGCGCTTTCCCCTCCAAGGAGGTTCGGTAAGGCTAAACCTGAAAGGTCGCTCCTTCCATTCCCGTGTATTTTACCCACACTATCTGGAAGAGAGCCTTTTTCATTTACTCAACAATCTGCGAGACAAGGACGAGCTCGAGGTTAAACTCGTTCACCAGGCCCAGGTTCTCCTTCAGGACTTTTAGAGTTTCTTTGAAGGGATGACCGATGCCGACGGCCTTCCCTTCCTTCCGGGCGAGGCGAAAGAGTTCGATCAATTTTTTCCGGATGTATTCTTCCTGGTTGCTGCCGTCAAGAAAGACGTTACGAAAAGCGGAAGGGACGCCTAAGCTTTGGGCAACCCTGTAAGCAACAGACCTGCCCGAGGTGCGGCTGTCCACAAAATAGAGATCTCTGTCCACTAAACGCAGGAGGATGATATTCATCAAGGATCTGTTGGCTGTTATTTTCGAGCCCATGTGGTTGTTGACGCCCATAATGTAGGGCACGTGCTCCAGGTTGGAGTCAACCGTCCTTTCGATTTCCTCTTTGCTCATTCGGGAATGGATGAGCCCCTCCATATCGTTGTTTTCGGAGTCGTTAATGGATTCCAGCGGAAGATGAAGCATGACTTCCAGGCCGCTCTGGTAAGCAATCCAGGCGGTCTCCCGCGCCAGGGGGCTGTAGGGAAGGACGGAGACAGTCAACGGTACCTTGAAAGAACAGATCTCCTGGATGGCTTCCAGGCTGTAACCCATATCATCGATGATGATTGCAACTCTGTTTTTTGGCTCTTTTTTCAGTGGGATTCTCTCCTCATGAACCGAGAAGAGGATGATCAATCCTTTTTCGTCTTCGGCTTTGACCTGCCACAGGTAATATTTCTTATCCTTTGCCTGCCGTTCCTCCTTATCCAAGAGAGAGGCGTTCGCTCTGTTCAACTCTGATTCAAGGGAGGATTCCAGCTCTCCGTAGGTCTTGGAAGAAAGGTCGACCATGAGATGAAGGACTCCAGCGGGATCTCTGAACTTCTGGATTGAATCAGAAGATACTCCATGCGAGCCCAGGCTCTGGAGAATGACCTGCTCGAGTGCTTCCTGACTCCAGTTCACTTTTTTTTCCCTGAGGAAGAGGGAAAAGAAGTATGACCGTTCTCCTTTCTTCCAGCCGATGAAATCCAGGCCCACTACCGATAAGACCACGAGTAAAGAGAAGATGACAAATATGAGAGGGGGAGGTTGGCCTTCTCTTTTTTTCGAGGACCTACTCCTTTGCATGAAGTATATGTCAGTATGAAGAGGAAAGGCTTTTTTCGAGGTAGGCGCTGTCGGTCTGATCTTCCGTCTTGATCAAGACATCAGGCTTGATGCCATTTTGCCAGAGCTTCATACCTGACTTGAGGAAGAAAATCCCGGACGTGAGCAACAGTCCACTCCCGTCTTCAAAGAGAAAGAAGTTTTGCTTGGCCGTGAGGCCCAGAGTCGGCGAGCCGATGACTTTGGCCCTCTTGAGCTCTTTAAGGATGCCGGCGACCATTTCCGCCGGTCCCATTGTCGCTTGATTGGTCCAGACAACAAGGGGAAGGGTCTCGAGCTCAGCTCTATCCGGGCAATCCAGTGGCTCGTTGGGTTTTCCCTTTTTCTCGAAATAACCTACCTGAGAAGCGTTCACAAAGAGGTTGATGAGCTCTCTGGCTTCCTGGATGTCGCCCTCGTAGCAATTCCTCAAATCCAGAACCAATTTATCTTTGCCGGACTTCAGTCGGGGGATGATTTTTTCTTTGATCTCCTTGATGCCGGGAGGATAGAGTCGATGGATCCTCAAAATTCCGCTCGTTCCTTTGGCAGGAATAAAGGATAGATGATTCTTGAAAAGGACTTTTCTTTTAACCTCGACCTCATGAGTTTTTTGATCTCTGAGGATCCTGAGATTTATGGGCTTTTCATCTTGGGATTTGAGATACAGCTGGACCTCGGTCAAGCTCATCATCTCGGGTGCCTGGCCATCCAGGCTGCTGATAACATCTCCTAACCGGATTCCCTGCTCGGTAGCGGGAGAGTTTCCGATGAGTCCGATGACCTGGGGAAAAGAGCCGAATCTTTTATAGAGAATGATTCCCGATTCTTTCAAGTCAGAGTCCGTGCGCTGCCGGTACCTGAGTACACTTTCACTGTTCAGGTAACAGCTGAGCACATCAAGCGAGTTGACCAACCCCTTGAAGGCTCCTTCCATCGTTTCGGCCGGGTTCGCTTCCTCTATATATTCGGATTGCACTAGCCGGACTACTCTGGTCAGAAGCTGAATATTCTTATAAGGAGAAGGCTTGGATAAAAGCCCCGGGGCTAATGTCTTTTCCACGATCAGAAGGATGGAGAGGACGGCAAGGATTGTCAGAAGAAAGAGTTTGGCCGTTTTTTTTCTCATTTTCATCTACCTCTGCATGAAACTCGATTGTATCATCTTCTTTTCAACCATTTCAAGGGATCGACGGGTTTAGCCTTGGAGGTAATTCCGAAATAGAGAGAGATGCCCTCTAAGGAGTCGGTGTCTCCGGCAATGGCGATGGGCTGGCCGGTCTTGACCAAGTCACCCTTTTTAACAAGAAAGTCTGCGCAGTGTCCGTAGATCGAATGGAAACTCATCCCGTGGTCGATAATGATGACATTGCCGAATCCCTTATGATAATCAGAGTATACGACTTTACCGGGATGGATGGATTTGACGATCTCCTGGTCTTTCCGGGGAACGATTTCGATCCCGTTGTTGAAGGTCACGGTTCGAAACTTGGGATGGACCTGACGGCCGAAGGTTGATACGACTTCTCCTTCTATCGGCCAGGGGATATTTCCTCTTTGCTCGTAGAGAGGGAGGATGAGAATCGGAAAGGATATTTCATCCTTGAGCAGTTTTTCAATCAAGCTCTCCAGCTGTTTTGCTCTTTGATTGAGGTCTTCCAGGGCTTGAAGATGCATGCTTTTGTTTTCTTTGATTTCATCGATCAGGGTTTTCTGCATTCTTTCTTGCACGTTGAGCTCCTGCCTCTTCTTTTTTGTTTTCAGGATGAGGTTTGAGCTCTCCTTTCTTTTCGTTTCAAGCTGCTGTTCCGCTTCTGTTAGCTGGTTCAGGGTATTCATGTAATTGGATATGATGTTATTCTGGTATTGCGCCAGAAGGGTCAAGTTTTTGTTTTCCGAGACAAGAGTGTTCATGTCTTTCGCCTGAAGGATGAACTGCAGCTGATTCACTTTTCCAAATTTATACATGGTGACGAGTATTTTCTCTATGGATTCCTTTTCCATCTCCAGCTTGGCCTTCAGCCGGGGTATGTCTCGTTGTATAGAGGAGAGCTCGCGGTTGGTGTTGCCCAGCTGCATGGTGTAGAGGGCGATCTCTTTTTTGATGAGATCTTTTTGGAAGCCGATCCTGTCCAGTTCTGAGAGGAAGGTCGATTCCTTCTTCTCCTCATCCTCGATCCTCAACTTGAGCTGGTCGATTTGCTGGGAAATGTCCTCCAGGCGTTTTTTGTATTCGGAAACATCCTGCTGGCCTCGAGCTTCAGGGGAAAAGGCGGCTGTCAGGACGAGTGCTAACCCAAAAAAGGCCAGGAAACGAAAAAATCGCGAACTGCAGAATTTCATTATTAATAATGATATCCAGCAGAGGGATTTTTATCAACCCCCAAATAAAGAGGGAGTCGCCTCTCAACATTCGACATTTCGGCACAAATTATTTTTGAAGAATTCAATATTGATGACTTCTTTTTTATTTTCTTTTGCTGATTATGGAGAGAAGGTAGACTGGAAGGGAGAGATGGATTTCAGATTAAATGTCAAGTTTTAAGATGCGGCCCTCTGTCTTTTTTATAAAAATAGTCGGTGGTGATCTTGCCCACCATTCCAGCCAGGATTATCATCGATACAATGTTGGGGAAGGCCATGAACGCATTGGCCATGTCTCCGACGTACCAGACGATATTGAGATGCGGTCCCTGGATGTTGGCGCCGATAAAAAGCAGGATGATGAAGGCGATCCTGTAGGGAAAGACGATCCGGACGCCAAAGATATACTCCAGGCATTTTTCACCATAATAGCACCAGCCAAGAAGGGTTGAATAGCCAAACAGAAAAGAGCTCAGAGCGATGATGTATCCCCCAAAGGGGATGACAGAGTCGAAAGCGGCTGCGGTGAGCTTGGTGGATGTGAGCCCCTCCACCGACCCGAAAACAGGCGTTTTGAGGTACATCCCGGTGATGACGATAGTCAGAGTGGTGAGGGTGTTGACGACCAGGGTGTCGATAAACGTCCCGGTCATGGCGATCAGGCCGTTTCGAGAAGGGTCTGATGATTTTGAGGCGGATTGGGCGATGGCCGCTGATCCCAACCCGGATTCGTTGGAGAGAAGCCCTCTCCGGACACCGACACTGATGATCAGCTTCACCGAAGCACCGATCATTCCTCCTCCGACCGCCTTGACGGAGAAGGCGGACTTGAAGATGACGGCAAAGGCGGCAGGGAGGTTGACGATGTTGGCGCCAATGATGACTAAGGCTCCGGCAAAATAGAGGAGGATCATGGTCGGAACCAGCCGCTCGGACACGGCGCCTATCCTCTTGATGCCGCCTAAAATAACCGCTCCAACCATGGTGAAGATGACGAACCCTGTCAGCCAGAAGGGGACGCCGAACTGGTCGTTGAAGACCAGGGCCATGGAGTTGGACTGGGCCATGTTCCCTGTCCCGAAGAGGCAGGTGAATGCGCCGCAGATAGCGAAGAACAGGCCCATGAACTTGGCCAGTTTCAAGTTCTTGATGCCGTAGCGGGCATAGTACATCGGGCCGCCGGACATCTCTCCCCGTTCATTCTTGACCCTGA
>SMTZ1_10003269_pt1 | contig 16329 bp, 21 predicted proteins | sample DeeMarSWOR136_30_FD_25667 | JGI IMG/M metagenome (IMG submission 25667)
ATGGAGTTCTACTTGCAAGTGGTATTGTAAAGGCCAAAGATAAAGAAAGAGTTATACGTGATTTAGCAAAAGGTTTATAAATTAGTTTATAAAATAATATAATTTCGGATAAGATAGTAACAATTACAGTTTTTATTTCTTCAATTTCCTAATTTTAAACTCTCCTATACCCATAGGAATTATTTCTATCTCATCTCCATCATTAATATCATGTGCTTTTGCAAGCTGACTTGGAATTGTCAGAACCAAACTACTTCCAACTACTCGGGCTTTACGAGTTAGAGGCATATCCCATCCACCACAAAAAGTAATGTATACTTGAATATATATATGTTTTGATTTTTTTTAATATATCCAAACATATTTATCATTTTTTTAAAAAGTATATTATATTCAATAAATCAAAGGAGAAAAAATAAAAAATTCTTTTTATTGTTATTTTATTTTTCCGAATTCCTTCTTTCTTTCTTTTGATGTTAAACCTGTGGCTTCAAAAAGGAATGCATTCCATTTTTTAATTATATTTGGATCGTTATATACTTTTTTAGGGGGTTCAATATCTATAATAAGTTTGTTTTTATCCTGTTTCATATTTATTTTTCCAATACCTTGAACCTCAAATGATAACCCTTTTAATACATCTCCTTTTGTTCTGAAATGTTTCTCAATTAATGAATTAATATCTGCATAATGACCTTTTTTAATCCTATACTCTCTCATCAACAATCCCGCCTAGACATCTAAATTTCAAATATTAAATTTTGGTTTTTACTATAATTCAAATGCTTTTTCTACTGCTTCTTCAGCAGAATTTGCAATATAATAATGAGATTCAATATCTTGCATTAAATTTCCATTTATTATCTGATCTACACATCCACCTGTACCTTTTATCAAAATTAGAGGTTTTTCGGAAACCATACAATAAGATATTTCATTAAGAGTCCCCCATCTACCTCCAATAGCAATAACAGCATCTCCTGAGCTTACTACTAAAAAATTTCTTACATTACCTATATTTGTTGGAATTGCAATATCTATACATTCATTAGCATCCTTTTTTGTAAAAGGTAAAATACCAATAGTGATACCATTTTCTTCCTTTGCACCTCTACATGCTGCTTTCATTACACCACCTTGTCCTCCACAAATTAGAACTCCTCCTCTTCGTGCAATAAGTCTACCAACCTGCTCAGCAACTTCTAATGCATGTTGTGATAAAGAATTATCATCAACATCACTACCACAAATAGATATTAACTTTTTCATTGAAAGGGCTTAATTATAATTTGTTTTTAATCATTTCTCCCAAAAATATTATAAATAACTCATCCTTACACTACAATTCTCATATCTGGTGATATCCTCTATGGTAAAGAAAAATAATAAGACAAATCCTGCTCTTACAGCATTGATTCACGATCTGAAGAAACAAGCAAGTGAAAACGATGCACCTATCTGGAAAGACGTAGCTTTAAGATTAGAGAAACCCTTAAGGAACTGGTCGGAAGTTAATCTAGATAGAATCAGCAAATATATAGGTGAAAAAGAAATAGCTCTTATACCAGGCAAGGTATTATCTGATGGAAGTTTGACAAAAAAAGTTTCAATTGTTGCTTGGTCATTTTCTGAGAAATCTCAAGAGAAAATTAAGAAAGCTGGTGGCAAATATATGACAATTCAAGAACTTATAAAAAGCAATCCAAAAGGTAAACATATTAGAATATTGGGTTAATTATGACAACAATTATTGATGCAAGTGGAGCAATACTTGGTAGGCTTAGCACATTTACTGCTAAACGTTTACTTAAAGGAGAGGAAATTGCAGTAGTTAATTCCGAAAAGGCAATTATTACTGGTAAAAAATCCTCAATAAAAAATCAATATCAAACTAAAAGGGAGCTTGGAACGTATCGTAAGGGACCATTTTTTCCCAGGATGCCTGATCAAATTGTAAAAAGGACAATTAGAGGCATGATACCTTATCAAACACCTCATGGAAGAACTGCCTTTAAAAGGTTGAAATGCTATATAGGTGTTCCTAAGGAATTTGAAGGTATGAAATTTGAAAGCATAAAAGCAGCTGAAAAACAACCTGTTGATTATGTAACAATTGAAGAATTATCAAAATCATTAGGAGCAAAGATTTAATGGTTAAAAAGGTAATAAACACATCTGGTAAAAGAAAAACCGCTGTTGCCAGAGCAACTGTTCAAAAGGGAATAGGACTTGTAAGAATAAATAGTAAACCTGTGGAGTTGTATGAACCTGAAATTGCACGATGGAAAATACTTGAGCCGATAAATATTGCAGGTGATCATATTACTAAGGTAAACATTGATGTTAGTGTGCAGGGAGGCGGTTTTATGAGTCAAGCAAGCGCAGCAAGAACTGCTATTGCTAAAGGTCTTGTGGAGTTTACAGGTGACCCAAGTTTGAAAATTGCCTTTTTAGACCATGATAGAAGCCTTCTTGTAAGTGACTCAAGGAGAAAAGAACCAAAAAAGCCTCTTGGTCGTGGTGCAAGAAAGAAGAGGCAGAAATCGTATAGGTGATATTGTGATAATTCCTGTTAGATGTTTTACTTGTGGAAAGGTCATAAGTGACGTTTATGAGGATTACAAAAAGAGGTATGAAGAATACAAAAAAACAATAAAAGATGGTGAAAAACCAAAAGAGACCCCAAAGCAGATTCTTGATAATCTTGGTCTTGATAGATATTGTTGCAGACGTATGGTACTAACACACGTTGATTTAATCGGGGAAGCGGCACCTTACGAATAAAATTAAATCCATAATTTTATCTATTTTTATCTGATTTACAATAACTTGGCTATTTAATGTAAACAATGTTTGGGCGCGTGGCCTAGCCAGGATATGGCACCAGCCTTCTAAGTTGGTAGTCGCGGGTTCGAATCCCGCCGCGTCCGTTTTTTTTTCTTGGGGAAATTTTAAACGAGTAGCGAAATTTTTTTCTTTATTCGTTTTTTTCCGTGTATTCTAATTATTTTATTTATCCGATTTATCTTGTGATAAAATTAAAATTATCGTTATATGTCGATAAAAAATAAACAAGAATATATAAATATGTTTTATAATATTATATTGTATAAAAATAAAACGAATAACTTAATAGAGGTGAAGTACCTATGATACCATTATTCCACTGTAGAAATTGCAAGATTAATTTTGAATTTCCAATGAAAATAACAAATGGTTACGACCTTACTTTTTTTGTTTGTCCTAATTGTAAAAGTAGAGATTGGGGAAATATTGCTGAATAAATCTATCTTTTAACACTATTAAAAGTTAATATCATATTTTTTAATTTAATCATTTTATTGTAATATTGATCTTTACTTAGATCCGATTTCCTTAATTCTGAAGAATATTCAAGATGTTCAATATATGTATTGATTAGATGATAAAATGATAAGATTTGTTTATCAATTGATATTTTATCTAATAAGATTTTCCAATACCCAGAGTTATAATAGTTTAATAATTCATATAATGATAATATAATTTTTTTACTGGTTTTGATTTTTCCTTCTTTTATTCTTGATAAAAACTCTTGAACAACTCCATTTTGAAGCTCTAAAATAGATTCTATATCTTTTGATTTACTTAGATCATTTTTATATTCATTGTCCGAAGAGGTTTCTTTATTGTTTAGTAATCCTTGCCTTTCTTCTATTTTTAATTGCTTCACAATATCTGGTTCTATCAATTTGCATCCCGTTTTTTATTGTAATGATGTATTTTTAATTATTATTTAATGTTTATGAATTATTATCAATTTAAAAAAATAGGTTTTTAAAATTGATTAATCACAATAGACTCCATCGTTCATCAGACTGGCCATACAATCATGACACATACCAGTATCTATTTCATCCTCATCAATTAGTTCATTTACTCCACATAAACCGCATATATGCATTATATCACTATAGTAAGAGATAGAGGTCTTTCCAGGCTAAAGGACTTAACAACCTAAAAAAATCATTAATACAATACAACTGATCACTATCATACTACGTACGAAATGTTTCCTGGTAAATCTGAGATATAAACTTGGAATAAATCGATATATATTCTTTAAAATATTGTAAAAAGCTGATAATAAGGCAGCAGGTATTAAAATCAACATTAAGATAGCACAAATAATGGTATTATTTCCTTTAGAGTCAGATTCATAATCCTTATTCATTTCTTTTAATATTTTTATTTTATTAGACAGCTCTTTATCGTTATTTATTATGTTGTTAATATCATTTAGAAAATCTTGATTAATACCCTTTACTGATTCTATTATTTTTTGTGCTTTGTAGTCGCCAATAATATCGGTAATCTTAATGCCATAGTTGTAACATTTGGTTAGATATTCATAAGATATGCTTGGTTTGGTAAAAATTAATGAACGAAAAAGTTTTGGGTTTTTAAATAAAATTTTACTGTAAACTCCTCTAAAATTATAATCAAAATCATAAACTAAATCATTAAACTTTCTTGATCCTACCATGTTCATAATATTGGGATTATTTACAATATCTATTATAGTTTCAAACAAATAATCTTTTGGTTCTAAATTTATCTCTTCTTCTGGTTGCACTGTTGCCAAACCTGGTTGGACAGCAACGCCTATAAATAGAATAATTACTCCAAATACAATGCTTTTTATAAACAGACTACTCTTTCGTTCCATAATTTCATACCTCCTACTAATACACAATGATGTATAAATTATATAAATTAAAAGTTTTCTAAATAAATATATATATTTTTAATTGAAAATTAATGTTAACAAATGTTAATATTGTTATACAGATTTCAATTTCATCCAGCTCTGATTAATCCCAGTAGTTTTTCCAGCATTGGGAAACGTTGCAAAAACCACTCATACCATACATTTGTTGTTAATCTGGTTCTTGGTATTTCTATATCAAAATATGACCAGTCACTCTCAGCATCATAAAAATCTTTTGCTTTGGCTTTGATTGTATAACTACCTTGTATTGACCATGAATGTGAAATATTAATTATTTCACCAGATTTATAGGGGCCAATCCATTGTTCAGCATAGCCATCACCCCAAAAAATAAAATAATAGACATCATGTAAATCAGGATCATTCGTTGTAAAAATATAATCATATTCAATATCTTTTTTCCCTGTTTTTGGACCATCAATTTCTGGAGTCAGGGGAGGACTATTAATAAATGGTATAATATGCTGTATTGAATCGATATCAACACCAGGATTTGCTTCATAAGGATCACCATCATTATCATCAATGATTTTTATAAATTGAGCTTTAGTAACCGAGAAGTCATTTAAATCAAACTCTGATGTTCCAGTTGCAAGACCTAGATATGTCCATGGGCCTGACCAATCTGATGATACATAAACTTCATAACTATCATCCGATCCATCCTCTTCAAAAATTATAAAATCTACAGAGTCTTCATGGTCAGTTATTATTCCCTCTTCACCCATATCCAAAACAATGTACCCTCCTTTTCCTAATGATGCGCAAATTCCATCTGGAGGACCAAGAGCTGAAATTGCCTCGGTTGGATTGTTTTGATAATTATTTGGCCAACTGTAGGGATCATAAAAATTACACAATGTAACCTGTTCAGCATAAAAATTATCCTCAGGAACTAAAGAAACATTAAGAAATGTTTTAGTACCTTCAGTTACAACAACTTGATGTGTTTGATTTTGATATCCATTTGCTCTGATAATTACATTATATGACCCTGGCATTAAAGGTTTATGATAGTCACCGATTTTTGGATCAGTAAAACAAGTCCAATAAGCTTCCTCTACCCATATTGTTGCTGCAACTGGAAGACCAGTATCAATATTAGTGATAATTCCTTTTAAACCCATGTCTGCAGCTTCTATTATTTCAAGCATTGCATCCTGATTATACTCCCATGCTTGTAGAATATCACTATTCTGAACTTCAATAGTCCAATCAATATCACCCCGACAACCATATGAAAAATCATTTGTATCTCCTCTTGTTTGATACCAATCATAACCTTCGACAACCCAATAATCATTATGGGATCCATACTGATTTGAAAGAGCAACAACTACATCATTATCAGGCACAGGTTCACCTTTATAATTCCAAATATAATTAACAATATCTCCAGAACAATGAAAAGATAAAGAAAGAACAAAATTGTTATCAAGTGCATGTTCTCTAATGACTTTTGTTTCAGGTTGAGAAAATGGTGAAGGGCTTCCACCCTCTCCATTCCACATATAACCATAATCCCTATTGAGATCTACACCATTTGCATTATATCTAGTGTTCATTTCTCGTCCATCTGGATTTACCATTGGAATAATCCATGTTTCTCTGTTATCCACAAGGTTTTGAATATACGGATCACTTTCATAATTATCAACCATGTACCAAGCAAGCATGAGTGGAAGTTCTACAGACATTAGCTCATTACCATGATGACACCCACAAATTCTAACCTCAGCTTCATTTTCTTCTATGTCAGGATTATCTGTTATCTTAAGTCCCCAAATCGTTCTTCCTTGAACACTAATTCCAAGATTTAATAGTTTAGTAATAGACGGATAATTGCTTACAATATTTTGTAATTCAGATGTCATTTCAGAGTAGCTATGAAAATCATCTAAAAGTTGAGGATTATTGTTCCATCCCATCATTTCCGCATAATCATTATACAAAATTTTTGGATTTAGGTTTTGATTTTCAAGCCATTTTATCTCTTCATATGACGAAAAAATAATTATATAATCTTCATTAATTTCTAGGATTGCAAAATCATTATCAATTATTTTTCCTAATGTTGTCGGTTTTGATAAAGATATTTGCACCACAGCAGGGTTTAATCTACTAAATTTTTGATATTTAAAATCAGATGCCTGTGAAAATGATAAAATAAACATTAGAGTAATCAATATAATTGCTAAAATTTTTTTATTAACGAAATTCTTCATTATTTACTCCCTTTCACAATATAATAATCATTAATTATATATAAAAGATTACATTAGATTCTCAAGTTAAAATATATAAGATAAAACAATAATAATTCTATTAAATTAAATCTTAAAAAAATAGAATCGATAAACTTTTTATTAATAAATTAATAGATTTGAAATCCGATAATTAACACCTGAAACTAATTTTCTTTGACAATTAATTAATATAGTAAAAACGTATTTCATTTTTATTTAAAATGGGATGCAAAATGGGATGCAAAAAGCAATTAGTTTATTTTAGTATAGGATTATTTTCTTTTATAGTGAAACTTCTTAAAAAAAATATTTTAAAGAATAATTTTGAGGCTTTATCATGGAAAATGAACCAGATATTGTCAAAGAGTTAAAAAAAGCGGAGAAACTTGGTCAATTAAAAAGTCTATCACAGACTAAGATAAATGGGCGAAAAATAAAAGATAAAGAAGATAATACAATAGATTTTCTTAAAAATAACCTGAACAAAATAAGCAATAATTATCAGCTTAGTATTAAAAAGAATATATTAACAGAAAAAACAACTGCGAAAAAACTAATTGACTCAGAGGAGTTTTATAGAACAATATTTGAAAACTCAGCTGTTGCAATTACTTTAACAGATGAAAATGAACGTATTATTTCTTGGAATAAATATACTGAAAGACTTCTAAATATGAGTGAGAAAGACCTCTATATGAAACCTGTTAAATCACTTTATCCATCCGATGAATGGATGAAAATTCGTAAAGAAAATGTCCGGCAAAAAGGGATGCAACATCATTTAGAAACAAAAATTCTAAAAAAAGGCAATATACCTATTGATATTGATATATCAATAAGTGTTTTAAAAAATAGTGAAGGATCAATTATTGGATCTATTGGTGTTATCAAAGATATTACCGAACAGAAAAGAATGGAAAATGAACTTGAATCAAAGCATAATTTGCTCCAATCACTCTTAGATAATCTACCTGACTCTATTTATTTTAAAGATAAAGAAGGTAAGTTTATAAAAGTAAACAAGGCAAAAGCAAGACATTGGGATACAACTCCTGAAAAAATGGTAGGAAAAACAGATTTTGATTTTTTCCTTAAAGAAACGGCTGAAAAAAGTTTTGAGGATGAAAATAAAATAATACAGAGTGGTAAACCTATTGTCAACAAGGTAGAAAAAATTAAAGATAAAAAAGGTGGCGAACACTGGGTTTTATCTACTAAAATTCCAAGATATGATAGCAAAGGTAGGATAATAGGGACCATGGGAATTTCTCGGGATATAACTAAGTTAAAAAAATCTGAGGAAAAATATAAGAACTTATTTGAAACAGCTATAGATCCAATTGCAATCCTTGATAAAAATGGAAATTTTGTTGATATAAATGAGCAAGTCACAAATATTTTAGGGTATAGCAAGAATGATCTTATAGGAAAGAAATTTAATGAGGCAGAGCTTCTTACGAAAGAAAGTCTAAATAAAAGTTTAGATGGTTTTTTGAAAAGGATGAAAGGTGAAAATGTTCCAACATATGAAGTTGAAATTATTACAAAAAATGGTAAACAAATTCCTGCTGAAATAAATGCTAGTGCTTTATATGAAAATGACGAAGTAATAGGCGATTTTGTTATAATAAGAGATCTAAGAGAGAGGTATAAAAGAAAAGAAATTGAAAAAGAGCTTGTTGATTCTGAAAATAGATTTAGAAATATTTTTGATTCAACCAGTGATTTTCTACTTTATATAGAAAAAGGTATAATTCTAGATGTAAATAAAACTGCAATTGATTTAGGTCATCTAAAAAAAGATTTGATAATTGGTAAAAAAATTTCTGAATTAAACAAACTTTTTTCAGATGAAGATATGAAGAAACATCTTGAATCAATAAAAAATGCCAGTCGTGGTATTAAGGTTCGTGATTATGAATGTGATTTGATTTCAAAAAATAAGATAAAATATAATTTTTTATTTTCAGTTGATTGTATAAGAGATGAAAAAGAAATCAAAGGAATACTAATCAGAGGACGAGATATAACACAAAGACATCAAGCATGGGAAGAATTAGTAAAACTTGAAGAAAAATATAGAGTTCTTGCAGAAACCTCTGCAGATGGAGTTGTAATTATTGATGCTCTGGGTAGACTAACCTATGTTAATCCTTCTTTTGAAAAGCTTTGTGCAAGAAGGAAGAGTCAAATTCTTGCTACTCTTTTTAGGGAGTATTTATCAGAAGAATCAGTATATTTTTTCGAACAGGTTTTTATTGATGCTAGAAAAAAAGATGAGAAAATTGAAAATGTAGAACTTGAGCTTATTCATTCTAAAGGTAATATTGTTCCAATTGAAGTTAATATGGCACCATTTAAGAAAGAAAATGAATTTACAGGTATGGTTTGTACAATAAGAGATATAACTGAGAGAAGAAGTATTGAAGATGAACTCAAAAAATCAGAACGGCTCAAAACTGAATTTATGAATATTGCAGCTCATGAACTTAAATCTCCAGTTACACCAATAAAAGGTTATTTAGATTTAATTATATAAGATAAAGATACTAGTATAAAAGTTAAGGATTGGGCAAAGGTAAGCTTGAGAAATGCTGAAAGATTACTGAAACTTGTCAATGATATCCTAGATGTCTCAAGGCTTGATACCGATACTATGAGATTTGAAATGGAAAGACTTGAAACTTTTGAAATTCTTAATGAAATTGTAGAGGATATGAAACCGGTAATCGAAAATAAAGGTTTAAAATTTATAACCAAACTTCCTGATGATTTGCCAAATATTATGGGCGATAGACATAGGTTATCACAAGTCTTAAAAAATTTACTTGGTAACGCAATAAAATTTACTGATCATGGTTCAATAGGTATTGAAGCACAAAAGAAAGAGAATCATATTCTAATAATTGTTTCAGATACAGGTATTGGAATATCAAAGGACGAGTTAAAAAAGATTTTTAATAAGTTCTATCAAGCCTATACAGGCGATGATCGCAAAAATGAAGGTACTGGTCTTGGTTTATTTATATGTAGAGAAATATTACAAAAACATGATGGTGAAATATGGGTTGAAAGTGAACTTGGTAAAGGTAGTAGATTCTTTGTAAAGTTACCATATTTACATAAGATGGTTGTGAATCTTAGTAATAAATAGTAAAAAATAGTTAGGTGGTGATATTTATAAAAAAGAAATGCCCGGAATGCGGCTCAAAGGCTGTTAAACTATATCAAAATAAAAGTTTTGAAGGAAAAAGAGCTTGGATTCCAATAGCATGGAACTGTACAAAATGTGGTTATACATACCATGTTGCTGCAGATACCCTAATGTACAAGATGGGGGGTGACTCTTATACTCAGTCTTTTAAGAAAAAATGTCCAAAATGTAGTTTAGGTCTGGTAAGATTATATAGACATATTAATCCTAAGTATGGAAAACAAAAATGGGTTTCACAAGGTTGGTATTGTTCCAGATGCAAATATGTTTGGATGGATAAAAAGTCAAATAAAAATTAAACTTCTTTTTTAATTTCTTCAGATATTGGTTTTTTTTCAAGACTTTCTTCTCTTTTGGTTATATAACTAATCCCCAGTTCAGTTAGCTCTATTATATTATATGATATATATTGAAGGAATTCATACTCTAGAAGCTTCTTGACAATACTATCAAATTGAGTTTTTGATATATGCAACAAAACAACTGCTGTCTCAGCATCCATATCTCTTGATTGAAGTAGCTTTAAAAGTTCGAATTCTTTTTCAGTAACGTCTATTTTTTTTTCAAACTCCTCTGGAATTTCACTGATTTCATCGGATAAATTTTTTACATAATTTTCAATAATTGATTCTAAATGCAAATTGTCTAAAACTTCGCCCTCTTTGTTATATAAAATACAGGTTTTTTTTGCGGGATCGTATTTCCAAGAGGCAACATTTTTCCAAGTATAACCAAGCAAACTAACCTCAGAAGTTCTACCTTTACCTAATTTTGCTTTTTTTCGTTCTCTACTTCTATAAAGATAATGTTGTTCAATTTGTAAACTCGCGAGATCAACACCATATTCTAGAAGAGCATTCATAAGTTCATCGCCTGCTCTTCTTTTAAGTTCTGCTATGAAAAATAGTCCTGCTTTTCCAATAATATCCATATATACAATTCTTATGATTGCTTCAATTGCCTTTCCCACCTGCTCTGGTTCAACAGTGTCTATCTCAGGTGAAATAGCGATTACCTCATCATCGATTAACTTCCCTCTTTCATCAATTCTTACAAATATTAAGAATTCATGTTTTTGTTCAAGTGTTTTTATTATTGAGCCAATAACCTTTGCAGCAAAAGTTTCAGTAGTACGTCTACCAGCCACATGATAAAGTGACCTTAATATCTCACCAAGGACGTAAGAATTTTTAAATGTTCCCATCTTGTTTTCTATGTATTACAAACTTATTTAATTATCTTTCTCTTATATGAACCTTTAAATATTAATCAAGATAAGATTTTCCTAAATCATTATATATTGGAATTTGTTTAGGGCAAGCTATAACACTTAAGGAAATCTTATTATGAAACGTAGTTCAAGGGTCTGGAAAAAGAGACACAAAATGCGTTGGAAATGGCGAAAAAAACGTATGCGACGAGAAAAAAGGTCTAGGAAGAAATAGAGAATTAACTAACTGGGGGCATGGTGTAACCCGGCATCATTGCGGGCTCCAGTTAGGTATGATTAGAAGAGGGTCATCTGATTTGGTGATGAATAACTGGAGCGATGACCTCAGAAGAGACCCGCCGATCTGGGTTCAAATCCCAGTGCCCCCATCCTAATTAAAAGGTGAAAAAATGGAACTGATAAAAAAAATAAACATAAAAAATTTCAATTTCTATACAATATTATCCATATTAGTTCTAATTGCTGGAATTCTTCTTTATATAGATTGGGTTATCAGATATGGTATCTTATATGACATTGGAATATACTCATTAGTCATAGTTTTTATTATAGGTGGAATAATTGGATTTGTATTATCTTTAATGAAAAAAGAGGAAATTGAAGACTAAATCATTTTCCAGGTTAAAATTGGATTTTTTGAAGCATTTACCTCATCAACACGCTTAACAGGTGTATAATTTGGTGAACCTTTAACAGGTACTGGATCTTCCTTTGCAATTTTAACTAATGCATCAACATACCTATCCAGGTCTTTTTTTGACTCGGTCTCAGGTGGTTCAATCATTAAAGCCTCTTTTACAATAAGTGGGAAATATATTGTAGGTGGATGAAAGCCGTAATCAAGCAGACGTTTTGCAACATCCATTGCTCTAATTCCTTTTTCCTGCTTAAGTTTTTCACAGCTTATTACAAATTCATGTTTTCTAATAGCTTTATAAGGCATTTCATAAAGTTTTGAATCAAGTATCTTTTTCTTCATATAATTTGAATTAAGAACTGCAATTTCAGATGCTTCTTTTAAACCATTTCTTCCCATCATAAGAATGTATATATATGCCTTTAGAAGTACAGAAAAGTTACCATAATGTGCTCTGATTTTTCCAATAGATTCAGGGGCATTATAATCAAAAATGTATTTTCCATCTTTAGTTTTACCAATCCTTGGGATTGGTAAGAACTTTTCAAGTTTAATTTTTACACCTACAGGACCACTGCCTGGGCCTCCTCCACCATGAGGAGTTGCAAAAGTTTTATGCAAGTTAAGATGAACTATATCAAATCCCATATCTCCCGGTCTTGCCTTACCCATTATTGCATTTATGTTTGCCCCATCATAATAAAGAAGCGCACCTGCATCATGAACCATTTTTGATATTTTAAGAATGTCAGATTCAAAGATTCCTAGTGTGTTTGGATTTGTAAGCATAAAACATGCAGTTTTTTCAGAGAGAGTCTGTTTTAAAATTTCCAGATTGACAGTACCGTCTTTGTTTGAGGGTATTTCAATCAATTTATATCCTGCCATTGTAACACTTGCTGGATTTGTTCCATGAGATGTATCCGGAAGAATTACTTCATTTCTATTTCCTTCATTTTTATTTTCATGATAAGCTCTTGTGAGAAGCATTCCTAAAAATTCTCCATGAGCACCAGCTGCTGGTTGAAGAGAGAAAAAATCCATTCCTGTTATTTCACAAAGCATCCTTTCAAGTTCAAAAAGAATTTGCAGATTTCCCTGTAAAGTTGAAATATCCTGACAAGGATGAGTACCTGCAAATCCATCCCAAGAGGCAATTTTCTCACATATTTTAGGATTATATTTCATAGTACATGAACCAAGTGGATAAATTCCTGAATCAATACCATAATTCATCTGGCTTAGTCTATGAAAATGTCGAACAATTTGGGTTTCATCAAGATCAGGAATTTCAACATTTTTTTTCCTTTGAAGAGAGTCTGGTAGTTTTGTAAAAGTATTAATCTTTTCTTTTTTGAAAATTTCAAGCTCATTAAGAAGAGGTTCATCATAGATTGCAGATCTATACATTTGAAACCTCCTTCAATGAGGTGACAAATTTATCAATATCCTCATCTGAATGAATTTCTGATGTACCTATAAGCATGCATTTTTTAAGCTCTGGATAAAATTCATCAAGTATTAAACCACCTTGAATATCTTTTTGAAGAAGTCTGTGGTTTAACTTTCTCAAATCATCTGAACAACATACTACAAACTCATTAAAATGTGTGCCATTAAATCTTAATTTAAAGCCAAAAAGGTCATCAATTAATCTTGCGAGTTTTTGTCCTTTTTCAAAATTGGTTTTTGAAAGCTGAAAAAATCCTTCAGAGCCCAGCCATGAAAGATATACAACAGCAGCAAGTGCACACAGGCCTTCATTTGTGCAAATATTACTTGTTGCTTTTGCTCTTCTTATATGTTGTTCTCTTGTCTGCAATGTCATACAAAATGCTCTCTTTCCTTTGCTGTCTTTTGTAATACCAATAATTCTTCCTGGCATTTGTCTTAAGAATTCATTTTTACAAGCAAAAATTCCCAAAGAAGAGCCACCAAAATTCATTGGATTTCCTAAAGCCCTTCCCTCTCCAATAACTATATCAGCACCATATTCTCCAGGGCTTTTAGTGATACCAAGAGAAATAGGGGCAACACCAACAACAAACAAAGAACCAGCATCCTTTACAACCTTACTAATTTCTTTTATATCATCCTCAAATATACCAAAAAAATTGGGATTTTCAATATATACACCTGAAGTATCCCCATTGATTTTTTTATTAAGTTCATCGATATCAATTTTTCCTGTCTTATTATTATAAGAAATTTCTTTTATTTTAATTCCAGGTCCTTTTGCATAATTACTCAAAACACTTTTTTTTTCCCAAGATATGTTGTGAGGTATGATAAAGGTATTTTTTTTTGTAATACGAGTACTCATTAATGCAGCTTCTGAAAGCGAGGTTGCTCCATCATAAAGTGAGCAGTTTGAAACATCCATTCCAGTTATTTCAGCAATCATACTCTGATATTCAAACATGGCCTGAAGAAAACCCTGACTAGCTTCAGACTGATATGGAGTATATGAAGTATAAAATTCAGAACGTGAAATTATTGATTTTACAATGGCAGGGATATAATGAGGTTTAATTCCGCCTCCTAAAAAACTAAGCAAATCATTATAAGATTTGTTTTTTATCATAATTTCTCTTAATTTTTTTTCTGTTTCTTGTTGGGATAATCCCTCTGGAAGATTCAAATTTTTAATCTTCATCGTTTGAGGAATATCTGAAAATAAATCTTCAATGTCGTTTAGTCCCAATTCTTTTAGCATTAGGGTTTTTACAGATGAATTTGGAACAAACTTCATAAATTCCCCAACACGGTAATAATAATATGTTAAAGAAACTTTAGGTAATTAGTTTTATTTTTGGATTACTATTAAGATATCTTAATTTTAGCAATTAAAATAGAATTCATAGTCTAATTCTGTAATTTCACCCATATATCTATTCCATTCATTTCTTTTCTTTTCAATAAAAAGATCAGCTGCATCTCTGCCAATGCCATTTATAAGAACATCATCATTTTCAAATTCCTTAAGTGCTTCCATTAGATTTGTTGGTAGTTGTTTTATTTTATATTTCTTAATTTCTTCGTTATTCATCTTATAAATATTTCTAGAAACTGGTGTATATGTAGTTTTTTTCTTTATACCATCTAATCCTGCGTAAATAAGAGCAGAAAATAGAAGATATGGATTTGCTGCAGGGTCTGCATTTCTAATTTCGATATCCACATTTTTTCTTGCAGGAATCCTTATCAAACTACTTCTGTTATACTGGTCCCAAGCAATATAAATTGGTGCTTCAAAATTTGGAATCAATCTTTTGTAGGAATTAAGAGTAGGATTTGCCAAAGCAGCAATACCCCTTGAATGATCTAGAATTCCACCAATAAAATAAAGTGCAGTTTGACTTAGATTATAAGTATTAGAATTATCAATAAACATGTTTTTTCCATTTTTATACAATGCAATATGTGCATGCATACCATTTCCTGCTTCATCAGAGAGAGGTTTTGGCATAAACGTTATATCTATGTTAAATATTGAAGCGATCTCTCGTGCCAAAAACTTGAAAAAACTGCAAAAATCTGCAGCTTTAATTGATTCTAACTCTTTAACTTCTATTTCATGTTGAAATTTTCCTTTCTCATGATGCTGGTATTTAACCTGATATCCACTTTCCATTAAAACATCTGATAATCTTTTTCGATATTCCATTAAATTATCCATTGGTGGAGGAGAAAAATAACTAGTTTTTTCTATTTTATCGATATCTTGGTCAGAGTCTTTTAGGTTAAATGAACAAAATTCCATCTCAGGTGAAATCCTTGTTTCATCATATCCTTCTTTTTTTGCTTTTGCTACTGCTTTTTTTAAAATATTTCTTGGATCAGCACGATATATTTCATAATTTGTATCATAAAGATCAGCACGTATCATTGCCTCGTCTTTTTTATAAGGTAAATATTTGAATGTTTCAATATCTGGAAGTGCTATCATATCAGATTTTTCTACCTTTCGAAATCCTATAGAGGAACCATCAAAATTAATTCCTTTTTTTAAAATATCATCCTCTAAAAAACGACTAGCAGGAATGTGTAAAACTCTTAATCCACCTATAATATCTGTAAAATGTAATTGAATCCATTTTATATGTTTTTTATTTACTTTATCTTTTATATCTTTTTTATTCATAAAAGAATTAGAAAACGATTATTTTTATAAATATTTCTATTAAAAAAAAATAAAATAATATTATTATGAAATCTTTAAATTGAAAT